>Ga0315550_1000043_pt1 | contig 70698 bp, 66 predicted proteins | sample SalMarSW160190MG_2_FD_203100 | JGI IMG/M metagenome (GOLD analysis project Ga0315550, IMG submission 203100) | Salt marsh sediment microbial communities from the Plum Island Ecosystem LTER, Massachusetts, United States - Salt Marsh Sediment SW1601-90 ...
AAGCCGCCGTCGGCCGTGGCGTCGCCGCCATAGGCCCCGCCGCCGATCAGCACGGCGACGTCGCCGGTCATGTCGTTGCAGCCGCTCTCGCCGCCCGCCGCCATCGTGTCGTTGAAGGCGGTCAGCGTGTTGAGGTCGGCCTCGCCGGAATTGGCGGAGTTGGTGACGCCGAGGTTGATGCCATTGCCGTTGAAGGCCTCGCCGCCCACCGCGCAGGCGTCGCCGCCGTAGGCGTCGCCGCCGTCGCCGCCGGTGCTGCCGTCGGAGCCATTGGCGCCGTCGCCGCCGTCGCCGCCGTTGCCGCCCTTGTGGCCGTCGCCGCCGTCGCCGCCGTTGCCGCCCTTGCCGCCGTAGCCGCCGTCGTCGGGGTTGGAGCCGCTGCTGCGGTTATCGCCGTGGCCGCCTTCGCCGCCGGCGCCGCCGGTGCTGCCGCTGTTGCTGCTGCCGTTGTTGCCGTGATTGTTGTGGTAGCCGTCGGAGCCCTTGTCGCCGTTATCGCCGGAGCCCGTGCCGCCCTGGGAGCCCCCGGTGCCGTCGCTGCCGGAGCCGCCGGTGCCGCCATGGCCGCCCTGGCCGCCCCAGCCGCCGCCGGCGTCGCCGCCGGAGGCATGGGCGTCTCCGGCGTCGGCGATGCCGACCATATAGGCCGAGACGTCGCCGACCATGGAGTTGCCGCCGCCGCCGGCCGACATGGCGTCGTTGTAGGCGTTGATGTGGTTGCCGTCGGCCGTGCCTTCGTAGCCCTCGTTCGAGAGATAGAGGTCGATGCCGGCGCCATTGAAGGCGTCGCCGCCGCTGGCATGGGCATCGCCGCCCTGGGCGCTGCCGCCGACGCCGCCGAGCCCGGCGTTGTCGTAGGCGTCGCCGCCGTCGTTGCCGTCGAGGCCGTCGTCGCCCTGGCTGCCGCCGCCGCCGCCGCCGGGCGAGTCGCCGATGAAGTCGCCGACGAGGACGGGGATCGGCTCGCCGCTCACGCCGTCCAAGGCGGAGCCGCCGGTGCCGCCGCTCCCGCCGCCGGCGAAGCCGCCGTCGGCGCAGGCGTCGCCGCCGTACGCCCCGCTGACCACATAGGCCGAGACGTCGCCGGTCATGTCGTTGCCGCCGTAGGTGGCCGACATGTCGTCGTTGAAGGCGTCGATGAGGTTGGTGTCGGCGCTGCCGCTGTCGGCGCTGTTGCTCACATAGAGGTTCAGGCTGGTCCAGTTGCCGACGTTGCCGCCGGTGGCATGGGCGTCGCCGGCCTGGGCGTTGCCGCCGAAGCCGCCGGTGCCGCCGTCGCCGTCCTGGCCGTCGCTGCCGTTCGAGCCGTCGGGCTTGCTGCCGCCGCCCTCGCCGCCGATGCCGCCGACGCCGCCGAGGCCGCCCTGGCCGCCCTGGCCGCCGGTGCCGGCGAAGGCGTTGCCGCCCGAAGCGTGCGCGTCGCCGCCATAGCCATAGGCCATGACATAGGCGCTGACGTCGCCGATCATGGTGTTGCAGCCGCCCTCGGCGAACATCGTGTCGTTGAAGGCCCCGATGACGTTGCCGTTGGCCGTCCCGCCGTCGTAGCCGCTGTTGGACACGTCGAGGCGCAGGTAATTGTCGTTGCCGGCCTCGCCGCCCACGGCGCAGGCATCGCCGCCCTGGGCGTAGCCGCCGTTGCCGCCGTTGCCGCCGGCCCCGCCGGTCCCGCCGTTGCCGCCGTCGCCGCCCTTGCCGTCGTTCGAGGAGCCGCTGGGGTTGTCGCCATTGCCGCCGAGGCCGCCGATGCCGCCGGTGCCGCCGTCGCCGCCGGTGCCGCCATAGCCGCCGTAGGCGCTGCCGCCGGTGGCGCAGGCGTCGCCGCCATAGGCGCCCGCGGGCTCGCAGTAGTCGCCGGCCTCGTTGATGCCGATCGAGACGTCGCCGGCCATGTAGTTGCCGCCGCCGCCCGCGGTCATCGAGTCGTTGAAGGCGCTGATCGTGTTGCCGTTGGCCTCGCTGCCGCTGCCGCTCGCGTAGTTGTAGGCCGTCAGAACGACGTCGTTCTCGTTGCTGGCGTCGCCGCCGAAGGCGCGCGCATCGCCGCCGAAGGCGTTGCCGCCGTTGCCACCCTGACCGCCGTTGCCGCCGTTGCCACCGTCGCCGCCGTCGCCGCCGTCCTTGTGGCCGGAATAGCCCTCGTGGCCGGCGCCGCCGTAGCCGCCGGTGCCGCCGTCGCCGCCGCTGCCGCCGTAGCCGCTGTAGGCGTCGCCGGCAGAGGCATGGGCGCTGCCGCCTTCCGCGAAGTTCGCGAGGCTGGCCGCGACGTCGCCGATGAAGGCGTTGTCGCCGCCCGAGGCGGTCATCGTGTCGTCGTAGGCGTTGATCGTGTTCTCGTTGGCCTGGCCTTCGCAATAGGCCTCGTTGGCGACCGTGAGCTCGATGCTGTTGTGGGTATAGGCGTCGCCGCCGCTGGCGCAGGCGTTGCCGGACGAGGCGTTCGGGCCGGAGCCGCCGTTGGCGCCGGTGCCGCCCGCATCGCCGCCGTAGCCGTTGACATGGCCATAGACGCCGTCGTTGCCGTTGCCGCCGTTGATGGGGTTGTCGCCGCTGTGGTCGGTGCCGCCGGTGCCGCCGTAGCTGACGGTGCAGCTCCAGGCGCAGTCGCCCTCGGCGTAAGCCACGGCCGTCTGGGTGGCGAGCACGTCGCCGACCAGCAGGTTGCTGCCGCCGGCGGCGTCCATCTCGTCGTTGAAGGCGCTGAACTCGTTGTTGTTGGCGACGCCGCCGTCCACGTAGTTGTAGACGCTGAGGCTGATGTCGTTGGTGGCGCTGACGCCGCAGCCGCCGCCCAGCCCCTCGATCTGGATGATCTCCAGGTTCTGGCCATTGGCGTACTGCTGGCCATAGACGTCGCCGACCAGCGTGTCATCGCCGGCGCTGCCGATCATGGTGTCGCTGAAGGCGTGGTACTCGTTGCGGCTCGACTCCTCGCCGCTGCCGGCGTAATTGCTCACGCCCAGCTGGATGTCGTTGTACGAGAAGCCGTTCCACTGCTGCGACCAGGCGTCGCCCACCAGGACGTCGTCGGCGAGCCCGGAGATGGTGCACACCGCCTCGCCGCTCTGCTCGATCACGACCTTGGATTCGCCGGCGACGATGAGGTCGTCGTAGACGCAGATGTGGTTGTCGCTGCCGATGCCCTCGACCCACAGGCTGGTCTCGCTGCCGCCCTGCTGCCAGACGTCGCCCACCAGGGTGTCGCCGTTGAAGCCTTCGCCGTAGAAGCCCGCTTCGGCGGGGCCGGCGGGCAAGCTGTCGCCTTCGGCGAAATTCATCGTGATGACGTGATTCCCGCCGATGATCGTGTCCATGTAGGCGTACATGTCGTTGTTGTCGCCGTACACGCCCGCGAACAGATCGGCGACGTGGCCGTTCTGCTGATAGACGTCGCCCACCAGCACGTCGCTGAAGAAGCCGAAGCCGTTCTCGAAGCCCTCCCCGAAGGAGGTGCCGCCGACCACGTCGGGCGAGCCCTCGGAGAAGAAGGTGACGTCGACGTTGACGAGGTCGTCGCCGCCCACGATCGTGTCGCTGAAGGCGCTCATCACGTTGAAATTGCCTTCGATGACGGCGTCGAGCTCCGCATGGGTGCTCGGGGCGGTGAAGTTGAAGTTCTCCTGATAGACGTCGCCCACCAGCGTGTCGCTGAACAGGTTGTCCGGCAGGCAGAAGAAATTCAGGACATCGAGGCCGCCCGTGACCGGCACCTCATATCCGAAGAAGACGTTGATGCCGATGTTGACGATGCGGTCGCCGCCGGCGATGAAATCGTCGAACGCGCAGATCTTCTGGTCCTCGGCCGGCTGCCAGACGCACTGCTCCAGCTCCGAATCCCAGACGTCATGGCCGAACGCGCCCGCGGTCAGATGCGCGCCGCCCTCGGAGAAGAAGGTGCCGCCGATCTGCGCCACGTCGCCGACCAGGAGCGTCCCGGCTTCACCCTCGCCGAAGCCCTGCTGGGGCACGCTCAAGAAGCCGATGTTGAAGTCGAAGGTCAGGTCGAGCTCGCGGTCGGCGCCGACGATGAAGTCGTTGAACGCGAACACGAGCTGGTCGCCGTTGCCGTAGCCGATGGCGTTGAGCTCGGCGAAGTTGCCGGCAAAGCCCTCGGTGTATTGGTAGACGTCGCCCACCATGAGCTTGCCGCCTTCGATGTAGTCGTTGAAGGCGAAGATGTTGGCGAACTCGGCATTGCCGATGGCGTTGAGATGGGCGCTGTTGCCGGATTCGCAGCCGCGTCCGTAGGACGACTGGAAGACGTCACCGACGAGCGTGTCGCCGCCGAAGAAGAATTCCTCGATGCTGCACGCGCCGAACACGGTCTCCGGGCCGCAGGTGTCGCAATCGTCGTTGCCGCCGATGAGCGTGTCGTTGAAGGCGTAGACCAGATGCTCGCCGGGGCCGTAGGCGGAGGCCACCAGGCAGGCGCCGTTGCTGCCGCCCTGCTCGCCGCCGAGCTGGGCGACGTCGCCGACCACGAAGTCGTCGCCACGCCCGCCCTGGACGTAATCGTTGAAGGCGTTGACCGAGCCGCCGCCGTATCCGGCGAAGGCGCCGAGGAAGGCGTGGCCGCCCCAGGGCTGGACGACGTCGCCCGAAAGGTGGTCGTCGCCCTTGCCGCCGAAGATCGTGTCGTTGTAGTTGGCGTAGGTCTCGCCCTCGGAGGCGCCCGCGACCAGGCACGCCCAGCCGCACTTGTCGATCAGATCGCCGGCCGCGAGGTCGTCGCCCCTGCCGCCCAGAATCCAATCGTTGCCGTCGCCGCCCTCGAGCGTGTCGCAGCCGCTGCCGCCGATCAGCGTGTCCTCGCCGGCGCCGCCGTAAAGCTTGTCGGAGCCCCTGCCGCCGTCGAGCCAGTCGTTGCCGTCGCCGCCCCACAGCTTGTCGCAGCCGTCGCCGCCCTCGATCGAATCGTTGAGCGAAGTCCCGCCGTAGCAATCATTGCCGCCGCCGAGAACCGTCACGGTGCCGTCGAACGACCCGGGATCGGGAATCGGGAGGTCGGATTCGCACAGGCTCTGCACGTTGGCGAAGAACGTCGTCAGAGGCAGGCCGGGCCCGACGAAGGGGTTGGTGCACTCGGGAGGCGCCTCAGCCGGCGCCACGCCCTCTTCCACCAGTCCCGGGAAGACGAAGGGGACGAGCTCGGGCGGAAGGAAGGCGAGCGATGTGGGCGGAATCGGGCCGATCTCGGCGATGCCCGGAGGGAGCGGTCCGGGCGCGAACGGCGAGAACGAGGCCGGGCCGGCCGGAACGGCGCCGGCGCCGGGGCCGGCCGCCGGCTGGATCTCGGCGAGCTGTTCGGCCGAAGCGGTCTGGCTGAGTAGGTCGAAGGCGCCGACGATGTCGCCGGCGAAGTTGAGCGCGGGAATCAGGTTTCCGGCCGCCTCGGGGCCGAAGCCCTGAAGGATGATCTCACCGCCCCCATGGACCAGGATGATGAGATTGCCGTCGGAGAACACGAAGTCCGCGTCGGCCCGCTGGAAATCGAAGGTGTATTGGGTGCCGGGGGTAACCGCGACCGTGGTCTGCTCGCCCGCGGGCGGGGTCGGGATATGCTCGACCGCCTGGGCGACGGTGACCGTCTTGGCCGCCGGCGCGTCGTTGGCCGCCACGACCATTTCCGGCGCCGGGCCGTGCCCGGTGTCGGCGTCGCCGTCGGCCGCGGTGTTCGTGACGTGCAGATTATCGTTGTGGCTGTCCATGGTCCCCGCTCCCTAATCGCCCGTATCCGCCCGGTGCTGCCCACAAAGGGCCGGCTTCGGGCACTGTGGATTTGAAATTGTTGTTAACGAATTCCCTTCTAGGCTTTGGCCGGGTGGGCGCATGTGCGCCCCGTTTCCCGCATTAACAGATTATTAAAGTTTGTTCATATTAGAGGGGCTCCGGCAACAGGATCGCGAGCGCGTCCTACACATCTCAGTGTGCGGTGAATCGGATTTTTGGCGTATTTCGTTAAAGGTTTAGGCAATCGGACGACGCGCGCCAGAAAGCGGCGATTCGCCAGGGGCTTACGGGAAAGCCCCGGCATCGGCTAGGGTGGCGGCGCCAAGGAAAGGGCCGCGTTTGCGGTAACGGAGGAGGGGATGGTGGGGGATTCCGTACCGATTTCGGGCTGTACCGGGGTGGCTTGGCCGGCGGTGCCCAAGCGCCAGGACGCGCTTCTTTTCGCGGTTCTCCGCCAGCTCGACGAGACCCAGTGGTGGCCGGCCGAGGCCCTGCTCGCCCATCAGCTTCGCCAGCTCGAGCGCCTTCTCGCCCATGCCGCGACGACCGTCCCTTTCTATGGCGAGCGGCTCAAGGTGCTCCAGGGCATCAAGACCGGCGCCCTGACCTACGAGGCCTTCCGCCGCATCCCCGTCCTGCGCCGGGCCGAGATCCAGGAGGCGGGCGAGGCCCTGGTCAGCCGCAAGATCCCGGCCGATCACGGGGCGCCCTTCGAGATCAAGACCTCGGGCTCGACCGGGCGGCCGGTCGCGGTCAAGGGCACGGCGGTGACGGGGCTGATGCTGCGGGCCTCGAACATGCGGTACCACCTTTGGTTCAAGAGGGATTTCACGAAGAAGACCGCCTGCATCCGCATGCTGCGGGGGCGCCAGATCGAGGCCGCGAACGCGGGCAAGCCGGTCCCCTGGGCCGACGGCTACCCTTCCGGGCCGATGTACCTGCGCCACGTCAACACGCCCGTTGCCGAACAGCTGGACTGGCTGGTGGCGCAGAACCCGGACTATCTCCTGACCTTCCCCTCGAACCTGACGGCGCTGATCCGGCTTTCCCTCCAGCGCGGGATCAAGCTCGCCAATCTCAAGGAGGTCGCGACATTGGGCGAGGCGCTCGACCCGGCGGTGCGGGAATCCTGCGCCAAGAACTGGGGCGTGCCGGTGGTGGACGCCTATTCCTCCCAGGAATTCGGGCTCATCGCCGTGCAATGCCCGGAGCATCCCGAGGCCCACTATCACGTGATGGCGGAAACCATGCTCCTCGAGGTCCTGAACGACCGCGACGCGCCCTGCGCGCCCGGCGAGACCGGGCGGATGGTCTTGACCGCGCTCCACAATTTCGCGACGCCCCTGATCCGCTACGAGATCGGCGATTTGGCGGAGGCGGGCACGAGCTGCCCGTGCGGGCGCGGGCTTCCCATGGTGGCGCGGGTGCTCGGGCGGACCCGCAACATGCTGGTCCTGCCCTCGGGCGAGCAGTTCTGCCCGCGCTTCATCTTCGAAGACTTTATCTATGCGCTGCCGATCCGCCAGATCCAGGTGATCCAGGAGAGCCTCGAGGAGCTGGCGGTGCGCCTCGTGGCCGACCGCAAGCTCACGCCCGAAGAGCAAGAGCGGGTCAAGGCGTCGCTGCTGGCCGTCGCCCGCCATCCCTTCCGCCTGCGCTTCGACTACCTGCCCGAGATCCCGCGCGCCGCGAGCGGCAAGTTCGAGGAATTCCGCTCCGAGGTCGCGGCCTAGGCGGGCGGTCGCGCGCTTTCGTTCCGGCTTCGATACGATTGGCCATGGCAGAGCCGACCAAACCTGTGCAGACGGCCGTGCCTCCCGGCCCCGGGGCCGGGCCTGCGGACATGGCCGAAACGGCGGCCGCGGCCTGCCGCCGGCTGCTGGGCGTCGAGGCCGCGCCCGCCGACGCGCCCGTTCCCGGCGCCCACGGGCGCCGGCAGTTCAACTCGTTGCGGATGGCCGCGGGTGCGGCGAGTCTGATCGTGAGCCGCCGCAGCAACCTTCCGGCGGCGCGCCGCGAGGCGGCGGCGCTCATCGGCCTCGGCGCGCAGCAGGCGCCGGCGCCGCGCCTGCTCGCCGCGGAAGGCGAATGGCTGATCCAGGAGGACGTGGGGCGGACCCTTCTGGCGCAGAAGCTCCACGGTGCCGGCGAGAGGAAAGGGATCGCGTTGCTGCAAGCCGCGGCGGCGGCGCTGTGGCGGTGCCAGGAGGCGGGCGCGCGCGCCGGCTTGGCGGCGCAGGGGATCGAGCTCGCAGGCTACGACCGGCTGCTGGCCGCCCCGGGCCGGGTCGCGGCGGCGTTGAAGACCGCAGCGCCCGCGATCCCGGCGGAGAAGATCCTTCCCCTGATCCGCGCGCCCGAACACGTGTTCGTCAAATGGGACGCGCGCCCCGCCAAGGCGATCGTGCGCGAGGACGGCGCGGTGTTCTGGATCGGCTGGGAGGATTGGGGGCGGCGCTGCCGCCTCGACGACCTGGTGTGGCTGCTGTGCGACGAGTGGGTGCCGCACTGGCCGCGCGGCGAGGACGCGCTGATCGCCCGCGAGGCCCGCGCCCAGGCGGCGCCCTTCGGCGGCGACGCCGCCGCCGCCGCGGCCTATGTCGCCGCCTTCGGCGCGCTCCATCTGCTGCTGCGCCTTGACCTTATCTTGAGGGCCAAGGGCACGGGCGATTGGTGGGACGGGCAGGCGTGCCTCGCGCTCGGCCTCATCGGCGTGACGCGCGAAGGCGCATTGCGCCTCGTCGCCCGCGCCGCGCGCCTGGCGGCGAAGGTCGAGGCGCTCAAGCCGCTGGCGGCCTGGATCGAGTCTTTCCCCGAGAAGATCGCGCCTTAAGGCGCCCGCGCCCCGGGCGCCGCGGCGGGCCGCACGGGCTTGTCGCGGAGGTGGTAGGGCACGTCGATGACGATGCGGCTTTCGCCGCGCGGGCCCTTGCGCAGCAGCAGCTCGGCCTTGAGCAGGAGCGGGGTCTGGTTGTGAAGCAGGTTCTCCCACCAGCGGGTCACCAGGAATTCGGGCAGCACGACGACTGCCGGGCCCCGCTCGGGCTCGCGCCGGTCCGCCTCGTCGAGGAAGGTCATGATCGGCTCGATCACGGAGCGGTAAGGGGAATCGAGCACGACCAGTCGCTCCTTGAAGCGCAGCGCCCGCCAGGCGAGCCGCACGCGCGCCGTCTGCTTGGGGTCGAGATCGACGATCACGGCCGTGATGTCGTCGGAGATCGCGCGCGCGAATTGCAGCGCGGCGAGGGTCCCCGGATGCATCTTCGAGATCGGCACCACGACCTTGGGGTGGAAATGGTGCACCCAGGGCAGGCGCTCCCCGAGCCCGCCGAGCCGCGGGCTCATCTGCTGCGCGACGGCGTCGTAATGCCGTTTGATCCGCGCGAACCCGTAGAGGACGAGCGGGATCAGGAGGACGACGACCCAGGCGCCGCCCAGGAACTTGCTTTCGACGATGAACAGGAGGGCGATGAAGGACGCGGCCGCCCCCAGTCCGTTGATCGCCGCCTTCACCCGCCAGCGGGGCCCGCGCCGCTTCAGCCACAGCCAGACCATCCCGGTCTGCGAGAGGACGAAGGCGAGAAACACGCCGATCGTGTAGAGCGGGATCAGGGCGTGGGTGCTGCCGCCGAAGACCAGAAGCAGGAACGCGGCGGCGCCGGCCAGCGCGATGATGCCGTTGGAGAAGGACAGCCGGTCGCCCATGTTGGTGAGCTGGTGCGGGAGATAGCCGTCGCGCGCGACGATCGAGGCGAGCCGCGGGAAGCCGGCGAAGGACGTGTTCGCGGCCAGCACCAGGATCAGCATGGTGACGATTTGGAGCGTGTAATAGAGCGTGCCGTCCCCGAACACGACGTGCGCGATCTGAGAAACCACGCTCTCGTGCTTGAGCGGCAGGATGTTGAGCTTCCAGGCCAGCACGGTGACGCCGAGGAAAAGGGTGATCATGAGCGTGCCGAGCATGACGAGGGTGATCCCGGCGTTGCGGGCCTCGGGCGCCTTGAACGTCGGCACGCCGTTGCTCACGGCCTCGATCCCGGTCAAGGCCGTGCAGCCGGACGAGAAGGCGCGCAAGACCAGCAGCACGACCGCGAGCTCGCTCATGGCGTGCGCCATTTCGAGCGGCGGCGCCGGCTGGGCCATGATGTCGCCGTGCCAGTATCGCCACAGCCCCACCAGAACCAGGGCGCTCATCATGGCGATGAAGCCGTAGGTCGGGAAGGCGAGTGCCGTCGCCGACTCGCGCACGCCGCGCAGGTTGGCCCAGGCCATGAACGCGACGGCGGCCACGCAGAGCAGGATGGTGTAGGGCATGAGCTCCGGGAACGCGGACGTCATCGCGCGCACGCCCGCGGCGATGCTGACCGCGACGGTCAGGACATAGTCGATGAGGAGCGCGGCGGCGGCCACCAGCCCCGCCCATTCCCCCAGGTTTTCGCGCGCGACGAGGTAGGACCCGCCGCCCTGGGGGTAGGCATGGACGGTCTGGACGTAGGAAATGGCGACGATGGCGAGCAGCGCCCCGATCACGAGCGCGATCGGCAGCGAGAAATGAAGGAACGCGGTGCCCCCGATCAGCAGCGCGAGGAGCATCTCTTCGGTCGCGTAGGCGACCGACGAAAGGCCGTCCGAGGCGAACAGGGGAAGCGCGGCGAGCTTCCCGACTTTCTGCTCCTTGAGCGCGGCGGTGGAGAGCGGCCGGCCGAAGACGAGCGTGCGGAGTTTCATGGCCCCGGGGTCGGGAGCGCGCCGGCGGCGGTCGGGCGCGTCATGTCGTGTCTCTTTTTATCTCAATTCCGTCTCGTCTATTCCGTCTCGCCCGGCCGGTCCGGGGCGGCGCCGAAGCGGGCGAGCGCCTCCTGAAGGCGCCGATTGGCCTCGATGCGGGCGGCCACCTCGCGGTTGTTGGCCTCGACCAGTTCCTCGATGCGCCGGCTCAGGGAGTTCACGAGATCGAGCAGCAGCGGCACGTCGCTGCGCGCCGCGGCCACGAAGGCCGCGTTGACCTTGTTGTCGGGGCCGCTGCGGTAGTCGAACAGCGCGATCGGCTTGTCGTCCTCGGGTGTCGCGGCGTTGACCCAGGCGGTGTCTACGAGCGGGTCGTCGAGAACGTCCCACGGGCCCGCGGTGGCCGCCTCGCAGCGGGCCGCGATCGCCTCGAGGTCGGCAGGACCGACCGGCTTGTCTCCGTTGGAGCCAGCCATCACCCGTAACACGCCCCGCGCCGCTTGGCCGAAACCGCCCTCCGGGGCCGGCAGGGCGGCGCGTGTTGCATAGCACCAAACCCCGCCCGGCTCCATCTCGGCGAGGGGACGGGGCCCGTCCCGCCGTCAAGCCGTTGACGCGCATTGGTCTTTCGCACCCGGCGGGCGGGGGCGCCTCGGACCCCGGCGTCCGGAACTTGCCGCCCAGCCGTCCTCCCGCAACCCGCGGCGAGGCGGCGGCTTTCCGGCGGAGTGAATACGCCCGTATGCGCTGGCGTTCCCCGCGCCCGCCCTCTCGATCCGGCATCCGGAGAAACGCTTACCGGTTTACCGCTTGACAGCGAGGGAACGGCCCGAATGTCATGAACCGGCGCACCGGAGAGGCCCATGAACATTCTCCTGGCCGACGATCACGACCTGGTTCGGGAAACCATCCGGTTCTTCCTCGAGCGGATCGACGCCGGAACCAGGGTGATCGAGGCCCGGACCTTCCCCGAGGCGCTCGACCTCGCCGCGCGCAGCGGCCCTCTCGACCTCATCCTGCTGGACCTCAAGATGCCGGGCATGAACGGATTGACCGGCCTCGACATCATGCGCCGGCGCTTTCCCGACGTGCCCACCGTCATCGTCTCCGGGTTCATGAACCACGACGATGCGATGGAGGCGATCACGCGCGGGGCCGCCGGCGTCATCCCGAAGACGCTGAGCAGCAAGGCGATGCTGGGGGCGCTGCGCCACGTTCTTGCCGGCGAGACCTATGTGCCCTCGATGATCGCCGGCGAGGAGGTGGAAGGGAGTGTGGACGAAAACGGCGCGCCCGCCGCCACCGGCCCGATCGGGACGCTGACGGCGCGCGAGCGCGAGGTGCTGAAGCTGCTGGTCGCCGGCCTCACCAACAAGGAGATCGGCAGAGAGCTCGGCATCCAGGAGGTCACGGTCAAGCTCCACCTGCGCGGGATCTTCCGCAAGCTCGACGTCAGCAACCGCACCCAGGCGCTGCGCATCGCGATCCAGAACGGGTGGCGGCTTTAGCCGCGCGCGGCGCGGCTAGTGCGGCAGGTGCACGCCCTTCATGGCGTCCACGAAGCGCAGGATACCCGGGCCGATGAGGACGACGAACAGCGGCGGCAGCACGAACAGGATCATCGGCACGGTGAGGACGGCGGGAAGCCGCGCCGCCTTCTCCTCGGCCTTGAGCAGGCGCTCGTTGCGGTATTCGGCGGAAAGAACGCGAAGCGACTGGGCGAGCGGCGTGCCGTAGCGCTCGCTCTGCAGCAGGGTGTTGACGACGCCGCGCACGGCCGGAAGGTCGCAGCGGCGCATCAGGTTCTTCAGGGCCTGCATGCGGTCGGGCAGGAACCCGATCTCGACCGAGGTGAGCCCGAACTCGTCGGCGATCTCGGCGCTCGACAGCGCCATTTCCCTCGCCACCCGCTTGAGCGCGGAGTCGAGCGAAAGCCCCGCCTCGGCGCAGATGACCATGAGGTCGAGGGCGTCGGGCAGGCCCTTGCGGATCTTGTCGCGGCGCTTGTCGGTCGCGTTCTTGAGATAGATGTCGGGCGCGAACAGGCCCGCCACCATGCTTCCCAGCACCACGAGCAGGCGGATCAAGGGCGACAGGGAATAGGCCTCGAGCTCAAAGAACACGAACCCGGCGAGCGAGCCGAACACGGTGGGAAGGCAAAGCTTCAGGAACAGATAGGCGACCAGCGCGTCGCGGGAGCGGTGGCCGGCCTTGGCGAGCTTGTCGGCGGCGGCGCGGGCCTGGTCGTTGCGCAGCAGCTTCAGCTTGGCGACGACGCGGTGCATCATCCCGAGGCTCTTCGAGCGCATGTGATGGTGGCGCCCCGCGCCCTTGATGTCGCCCATCAGCGCGTCGCGCCGGCGCGCCAGCTCCCGGATGCGCGCCGCGGTGGGATCGCGCACCAGCAGGCTGTTCCACACCGCGAGCACGGTGAGCACGGCGGCGAGCGCCGCGCTCGCGAGGATCGCGTCGTCGGGGCTCATGCCCGCGGGCAGATACTGGACGAGGTCGGCGATATTCATATCTCGAACCGCACCATCTTGGCCATGACCCCGGCGCCGATCGCAAGCCAGGCGAGGCCGATCCAGACCATGATCCGGCCGCGCGGATCGGTGAACAGCTCCGAGGTGTATTCCGGATTGAGAAGAGAGATGATGGTCCCGATGATGAAGGGCAGCGCGCCGATGATATAGGCGCTGGCCCGCGCCTCCGACGACATGGCGCGGATCTTCATCTTCATCTGCTGGCGGCGGCGCAGCAGGTTGGACAGGTTCTCGAGCGTCTCGGTCAGGTTGCCGCCCGTCTCCTTCTGCACCGAAAGGCTGATCACGAAGAACTGGAAATCGGTGAGCGGGATGCGCCCGGCCGCCTCGGCGAGCGCGGTCTCGAGCGGCTGGCCGAGCTTCATGCTGTCGGTGACGTGGCGGAACTCGCTGCCCACGGGATCGGGAATCTCCTGCCCCACCAGGGTGATCGATTCGGTGGCCGGCAGGCCCGACTTGAGGCCGCGCACGATCAGGTCGATCGCGTCGGGAAACAGCTTCAGGAAGCGGGTCATGCGGTTGGACGCCATCCGCCCGATCGCGAGATAGGGAATCCCGATGCCGAGGGTGACGCCGACGAGAAGGGCGAGCAGCGGCGGGGCCGAGGCGAAGAAATGCGCGGTGGTGGCGACCGCCGCCCCGACCAGAAGGTTGGTGAGCAGATATTCGCCGAGCGAGATGCGCTTGCCGGTGCGGGCCAGCTTGCGGCGCAACTGCGCCGGCGGCGGGACGATCCGCTTGATGAGCCGGTCGAGCGTGGGGATCGCCGAATCCTGGAAGCTGCGCCGGAGCTGCGCGACCTCGGGATCGCCGCCCTTGGCGAGCGCCCGGTCGTGGACCCGACCGAGCCGGCCGCGGATGCGGCGCGCCTCCGGATCGGTGCCCATCACCGCGACCGCGAGCAGCGCCATGGCGATGAAGGCGCCGAGGAAGATGAGGACGGTGACGAGGTTGATCGTCCCGACTGCGCTCGCCACGGTCAGGTCCATCACAGCGCCTCGATCAGGGCGCGGTCGAGTCCGAAGTACTCCGCCTTGGGCGTGAAATGGGGCCGCAGGCCGCTCGACTTGAACGAGCCGCGAAGCGTGCCGTCGGGCCCCTCGCCCTCGAACTCGTAGTTGAACAGCTCCTGGGTGGTGATGACGTCGCCTTCCATGCCCACGATCTCCATGATGTGGGTGACGCGGCGCATGCCGTCGCGCATGCGCGCGATCTGCACGATCATGTCGATGGCGGCGGCGATCTGGGTGCGGACCGCCTTGGCCGGAAGGTTGATGCCGGCCAGCCCGATCATGTTCTCGAGCCGGGTGAGCGCCTCGCGCGGGCGGTTGGCGTGGACGGTGCCGAGCGAGCCCTCGTGACCGGTGTTCATGGCCTGAAGCATGTCCACCGCCTCGGAGCCGCGGACCTCGCCCAGGATGATTCGGTCGGGGCGCATGCGCAGCGCGTTCTTCACGAGATCGCGCATGCTGATCTCGCCGTCGCCCTCGAGATTGGCCGGCCGCGTCTCGAGGCGCACGACGTGGGGCTGCTGAAGCTGGAGCTCCGCCGCGTCCTCGATCGTCACGATGCGCTCGCCCGGATCGATCATCTGGGACATCGCGTTCAGGAGCGTCGTCTTGCCCGAGCCCGTGCCGCCGGAGATCAGGATGTTGAGACGCGAGCGCGCGGCGATCTTCATCACCGTCGCCATCTGCTCGGAGATGTTCCCCTGGCGGGCCATGATGTCGAGGGTGATCCCCTTCTTCGAGAATTTGCGGATCGAGATGGAGGGACCGTCGATGGCGAGCGGCGGAATGATGATGTTGACGCGGCTGCCGTCCTGGAGGCGGGCGTCCACCAGCGGGCTCGATTCGTCCACGCGCCGGCCGATGGCGGTGACGATGCGCGTCGCCACGTTCATCACGTGGCCGTTGTCGCGGAACGCGACGTCGGTGAGCGCGAGCTTGCCGCGGCGCTCGACGTAGACCTTCTTGGCGCCGTTGACCATGATGTCGGTCACGGTCTCGTCCGCGAGCAACGGCTCGAGCGGCCCGAGGCCCAGCATCTCGTTCAGGAGCAGCGTGACGAGATCGCGCTGCTCGAGCGCGTTGAGCTGGATCTTCTCCTCCGCCAGAATCTCGGCGACGACGCTCTGGATCTGCTGCGCGATCTCTTCGCGCGGCAGGCGCGAGGCGGCGGCGACGTCGATGCGGTCCATGATGATCGCCTGGATGCGCGTCGCCGCGCCCTCCACGCTGGCCTTGCTCGCCACGCGCCCCGGGGCCGGGGCGGGGCCCGGCGCGGACGCGCTCGAAAGCTCGGCCACCGCCTTGCTCAGATTGGGGGCGCGGTCGGCGCGCGGCGCCGCCGGCATCCCGCCGCCGCGGCCGCCGGTGCGGACCTTGGCCTCGGCGATCAGCTCGTTGATGAGGGAGGTGACGAGGCCGCGGGCCTCGAGCGCGGGCACCGCGAGCTTGTGCTCGGCAAAGTACGCGGTGACGACGTCGGTCACCTGGCGTGCGATCTCCTTGCGCGGCTGGCTCAGGCCGGCCTGGATGCCGACGCGCGCGATCACGCGCTGGGCGAGCCGGGGCCGGATCTCGTCGAGGCCGGTGTGGGCGGGCGGCGCCACCGGCGCCTCGGGCGCGGATGGGTCGGGCATGGCAAGCCGCGGCGCCTCGGGCGGGGCGGGCTCGGGCGGGGCGGGCTCGGGCGCGGCGGGCCGGCGCTTGATGGCTTCGAGCCGGCTGCCGCTGACGGACTCGTCCTTCTTCCGGTAGAACATCGGCCTCTACCGCTTGCGCCAGAACGAGAAGCCGGGTTTGGGCTTCGCCGGGCCGGCGATGCCGAGGGCCAGCTTGCGGAGCGTGCGCACGATGGCGCTGCGCTTGGCCACCACGGGAAGCGGCTTGCCCGTGTTGGCCGAAAGCGCCGCCGATTTCGGCTCCTCGGGGATGAGATAGGTGACGCGCGCTTCGATGCCGCGCTCGAAATCCGATCTCGAGATGTGGCCTTTTCCGTTCGCGGTCCGGTTGGCGAGCACGCTCACGTTGGCGACCGGCGCCGCGTCCCTGACGAACGACAGCACGCGCAGCGTGTCGCGCACCGAGGCAAGCGAGAGGTCGCAGACGACCATCACGTCGTTGGCCTTGCCGAGCAGATCGCGGTTGGCCGAGAGCAGGGCGCGCGGCATGTCCACCACGACGCAGGCGAAGCTGCGCCGCAACTGGTCGAACAGAAGCGCGACCGATTCCGGATTCATCTCGACCGGCCGCTCGAGGGGCTCTTCGCTGGCGAGAATGGAAAGGTTCTCGCTCTCGGTCACCATCGAGCTTTTCAGGAACAGGCCGTCGATGCGGGTCGGGTTGGACAGCGCCTCGCACAGCCCGTGGCCGGGCTCGAGATCGAGGTTGAGCGCCATGGTTCCGAATTGGAGATCGAGATCGACGAGGGCGACGCGGGTGTTGTGCTCGTGGGCCAGCAGCCAGGCGGTGTTCGTGGCGAGCATGCTGGAGCCGATCCCGCCCTTGACGCCCGCGAACACGACGAGCCGGCCGAGCTTGGCCTCCTTGCCGCCCGGCTCGCCGCCCATTTCGTGGGTGCGGATCGCGCGCTCGAGCGCGTCGTCGAGATTGTCCTTGGTCGTGGGCTTGACGATGTAGTCGGTCGCGCCGGCCCGGGAAACCTCGCGGTAGAGCTTGACGTCGTTGACGGTCCCGAGCGCGATGATGACGGTTTCGGCGGCGCAGGTGTCGCGCAGCATCTGGACGGCCGTGGCCGGGTCGGGGCTGTCGCCCAGGTCCACGACCAGGCGCCGCGGCGAGGCGGCGGTGACCAGGAACTGGATCGCCGCCGACACCCCGCCCTCCTGGACGGTGTAGTCGGGCCAGCCGTGGTGCTTGGCGAGCTCGACCAGGATCGCGCGCATGGCCGGGTCGGTCGAAAACGCAAGGAATTCGTCGTGGTGATACGCCTCTCGGAGGCGATTCAGCATCGCGGCGGCGCTGCTCATGGCGGTCGGTCCTTCGCCTCTTACTTCTTCTGTTCGGGGACGCCGGGGCCCTTGCCGAATTCGCCGGGCTTCTGCTCGGTGGCGCCGTACGGCATCTTGATGTAGCCCTGGCGATAGCGCTGGATGGCGTAGTCGTTCTGGTCGGCGTCCGCCGGCGCCCGGGGCTTGCCGCTCACGAGATCGTGGGGATCGGCGACCATGAGGCCGAGGTTGGTGACGCTGGCGCAGCCCAGGTTGCTGGACGGCGTGTTGCTGGGATCGTCCTCGGACGGCTTGCGCCAATCCGGGCAATTGGGCGGGACGACGACGTAGCGCCCCACGACCACGGTGACGCGGTCGGCGGGCGCGCTTTCCTCCAAATCGGCCGCGGACTTGAGATGGTTCGCGCGCAGATAGGCGGCGACCGAGGCGGCGCGCCGCGCCGCCAGATTCCGCTCCGCGCCGTTGACGGCGCCGGTGGCCAGGGTGATCTCGTCGTAGAGCCCGACCTCCTCGTGGGCGAGGAACGCCGCCAGGCGCTGCCGCTCGGCCGGCGACAGCGCGGCCTCGCCGGGCTCGAACCGCACGTCGTGGGTCTGGCGCAGGTAAAGGACCTTGTTCTCCTTGGGCGATTCGGCGCCCGACCATTGCGAATCCTGGAGGGTCGGGGCGCAAGCGCCGAGCAGGAGCGCGAGCGCGCCGAGCGCGCCCAGCCGCAGGGCCCGTGCCGAAATCCGGATCGGTTTCATGGCGCGTCCTCCTATTGGTCGAGCACGAAGCCGACGGGGCCGGTCAGCCCCTGGGTGGCCCGGTCGATGGGGATGGGCTTGCCCTTCTGGAGCTGCGGACGGTAGGCGCGCCCGGCGATGATCCGCTCGTAATCGTTGGGGGCGACCAGGCCGTCGGTCGGCAGGGCCATCTTCATGCCGGACACGGGCCGGACGATGTAGGGAGTCACCACGATCACCAGCTCCGTCTCCTGGCGCTGGAACTTGTCGGAGCGGAACAAGGCGCCCAGGATCGGCAGGTCGCCGAGGCCGGGGAACTTCGAGAGGTTGTGGGTCGTGCCGTTCTGGAACAGGCCGGCGATGGCGAAGCTCTGGCCGCTGGCGAGCTCGATCGTGGTTTCGGCGCGCCGCGTGGTCAGCGCCGGAATGCTGAAGCCCTCGACCTCGACCGATCCCGTGTCGCTGAGCTGGCTGACCTCGGGGATGACCTTGAGATTGATGAGGCCGTCGCGAAGCACCGTGGGCGTGAACGCGAGGCTCACGCCGAATTTCTTGAACTCGACGGTGACCGAGGTGGCGCCGCCGCCGGCGCTGGACTGCGGCACCGGGACCGGGAACTCGCCGCCGGCGAGGAAATTCGCGGTCTCGCCGGAGACGGCGGTCAGATTCGGCTCGGCCAGGATCGAGACCAGGCCTTCATCGGCGAGCGCGTCGATCACGGTGTTCAGCGACACGCTGCCGTTGTTGAGCGTGGCGCCCAGGTTGTTGATGGAGGCGTCGGGGCTGCGCAGGAAGCCGCCGCCCGCGGCCAGGACCGGATTGCCGATGGCGAGCGCGGCCGTGAGCGGCCCCGCGGAGAACAAGGCCTCCCAATTGAAGCCGAACTGCTTCAGCGCGTCGCGCGAGACCTCGGCCACGCGCACCCGCAGGTTCACCTGGTTGGGCCCGGTGACGGCGAGGCGGTTGATGACCTCGTCGTCCTTGCTGATGAAGCGGGCGGAGATGCGGCGCGCGTCCTCGGCCTCGACCGGGTCCGCGACCGCGCCGGTCAGCACCAGCGCGCCGTCCACCGAGGTCGCGGTCACGTCCGAATCGGGAAGCAGCGATTTCAGCGCGCTGTTCAGGCGCGAGAGATCGTGGCTGACGGTGATGGGCGCATCCAGCAGCACGCGCTCGTGGTCGTCCACGGCGAACAGGGTGGTCTCGCCGACCTTCTTCGCGAACACATAGACGAGGGTGGGCGACTTGACCTGGATGTCGGCGATCTTGGGATCGGCGACGAACACGGTCTGGGCCGCGTGGTCGAGACGGATCAGCGTGCCCTTGTTGAGCTCGATCTCGATGGGCGCGCCCTGGCCCGTGATCACCTCCTTGGCGAAGGCGGGCATGGGCGGGGCCGTCGCGAGCAGGCACAAGAGCAGCCCGGCTCCGAACAGGGGGAGGCGGTGGCGCAGGCTCATTTGGCACTCCCGAAATCTTGGGTTTCGGCTTTTTCGCCGTGCAGCACGTTGACTTCGTGGCCGCGCGGGTTCGGAGGGGGCAACAGGACGCTCGCTTGGGAATCCCAGGTGTAGGTCGGGCGTTCCGCCACCTGCTTCGGCTTTCCGCCTTTCTCATGGATCTTCTTGTCCGCGTTTTTCGCGCCGTCCGTGGCGGCGACCGTGTCCGTGCCGTCGCGGACGATGCTTCTCAGGCTGAGCGAGAGCTTGCCGAGCTCGCTCACCAGCGTCACGATCTCCGCCTGCTTGGGCGTGACCTCGAGGGTGACGTTCTTGGCCACGACCGGCTTGTCTTCCTGGTCGTTGGCGCTCTGGTCGACGGCGATCACGCGGACGTTGTGGAGCACCGTCTCGCTGGCGCGGTGCACGTCCTTGGTGTTCCCCTCGCCCTTCTCCTGGATGTTGTGGGTGAGGATCACGTCCACGCGGTCGCCGGGAAAGATGAAGCCGGAGATGCCGGTCGTCGCGTTGATCGAAACCGAGACCGCGCGCATGTCCGGCGCCAGCACGGCGGCGAGGAAGCCGCTGTCGCCCGGCTTGACCACCACGGCGTCGGTGATCGGCTGGCCCGCCGTCAGGCCGACGCGCAGGACCGCGCCGGTCATGTCCTCGGGCGTGCGCTTGCCCTTCAGGATGTAAGAGGAGTCCATCGTGGCGTCGGGCCAGGCCTGCCAGCGGAGCTGATCGGGCTTGAGCAGCGTGCCGACGGGCAGCGTGTCCTTGGCGACCAGAACCTCGTTGTGGGACACCGGCGCCGGCGGCGGCTGGGTCATCGCGGCGCGCTGCGCCGCCATCCAGTTGCGCGCGAAATAGACCGTGCCGAGCGCGGCCCCGAACGCGAGCAGTATCAGCAGAACGACACGGATCTTCATCGCTTGAACCCTCCCCCGGCGTCAGCGCAGGCCCAAATGGGCGGCGAGCCAGAACCCGCCGATCGCGATCGCGATTCCATAGGGAACGCTGCCGTGCAACTTCACCGCCGCCGCCTCGTCGGGCGCGGCCGCGCCATCCGGCCACGGCCGCAGGAAACGAAGATGGTTTCCGGCGATCATGGCGAGCACGCCGCCCGCGATCGTGGTCAGCAGCAGGAAGGCGACGATCTTTTCCGGCCCCGCCCACAGGGCCGTTGCGGCGAGCAGCTTGACGTCGCCGCCCCCGGCGTAGCGCAGCGCGAACAGGACGAAGCCGGTGGCCAGCGCCGCCCCGGCGACCACGACCGCACCCTGCCAATCCACGGCGAGCGGACTCGCCAGCACATGGGCCGGATAGAGGACCGCGACCGAGAGGCTGATGGAGTTGGGAATGAGATAACGGCGGAAATCGCTGACCGCGGCCCAGGCAAGCAAGCCGACGAATATCAGGATCGCCATATGATCAACGAATGCGGAGGCCATTCTTCGTGGTCCTTTTCGTCCCCGCGAGCGCGCGTTCCACCGCGTTTTTTTTGCAGGCTCGGCGCGGGAACGGTGAGCTAACGAAAGGACGGGTACGGAGCGCGTCTTCGCTGCGTGCGCCCCGTACCCGTTCAATCGATTTCGCGAGCGACCGGTTAGGTGCTCGCACCGCTGGCCGAAGCCGCGGCGCTGTCGAGCTGCGTCTTGACGACGCCGAAGATGCTCTGCAGCGAACCGCCCATGGCGCTCAGCGCGGCGATGGCGGCGACCGAAACGAGGCCGGCGATGAGGCCGTACTCGATGGCGGTCGCGCCCGTTTCGTCCCGCCAGAACGTGCGAATCGTATTCAACATGCCTGTGGTCCTCCTTATGGCAGAAGTGATCCTGCCAATATAAAAGCCGCTTGTTAACGGATGGTTAATTCGCGCCAAGAAAACAAAAGGATGAAACAGTAAATTGCAGTAAATTTTGTCCAAACACGGGGTAAAAATAGAGTAATAATACCGACAGGAACACGAAAGCTGCCCGGGACATTCTGGCCGGGTCGTCTATCCGGCGGTCCCGGTGTATTTCTTGGCCTGGAAAGTCGTCTTGGAATGCTTGGCGCGCTTTTGGGGAGCACTTGACGGCGCCGGGGTCGGCACCCCCAAAAGCAGCGAGGCCGTGCCCGGCCCGGGAGGGCCCGGGGGCACGGCCCCGCGAAGCGGTCCGGCGCTGGGGGCGCCGGCCCGGTTAGGTACTGGCACCGCTGGCCGAAGCCGCGGCGCTGTCGAGCTGCGTCTTGACGACGCCGAAGATGCTCTGCAGCGAACCGCCCATCGCGCTCAGCGCGGCGATGGCGGCGACCGAAACGAGGCCGGCGATGAGGCCGTATTCGATGGCGGTGGCGCCGGTCTCGTCCTTCCAAAACTTCCGAATCTTCGTAATCATTTATGTGCCCTCCTCACATGGCAGGTGTGATGTCAACAGTATCTAAAGCAAGTATATTACCAGGAAGTTAATGCGCAACTGTAAAGTGCATGCTTATACAAACAATCGTATAGAAAAACCAATGTATTCAAATAGAGAATTACTATAATTGTTCCGGATTTTTCGTCGAATTTTTCGAAAATTGCCGCCGCCCCGGGAGGGCGCGGAAAAGCCGCCGGGCCGCGGCCGGGCGGCGCGGCGGAAACGCGCGGCGCCAGGGGCCGCGGCTAGTAGAGTCCGGGGATGAGGCGGGCGGTGTGGGCGGCGTAAGCGGGGTAGTCGCCCGGGAAGGCCTGCCGCAGCACCTCTTCCTCGTTCTTCATGCGCGCCATCTGAAGCAGCCAGTGGCCGCACATGAGGAGCGCGGTCCAGGGCGAGGCGTATTGGATGAAGGCCCCGATCATGGCGACTTCCTCGGCCAGATAGAGGGGATGGCGGACCAGGCGGTAGGGGCCGCCGGTCACCAGGCGGCGCGCCTCGGCCATGATGCTGAGCGACCGCCCGAGGTGGGTGACGACGAAGATGGCGAGGCAGTTGCCGGCGAGCACCAGGATCGTGGCGACCACGTTCATGTCCAGGGAAAGGTCACGGCGCGGGAACAGCGGCAGCACCATCAGAAGGAAGGTTCCCGCCCCCGCGGTGAGGCGCGGAACCAAGCCCGGCGCCTTGGCCACCGGCCGGGTGCGCAGAATGACGCAGGCCACCAGCGTGGCGAGAAAGGCGACCACCGCAAGCCGGGCCGCGACCGACGAGAAGAAAAGGGCCGGTGAGGCGACGGTTTCGGCGGTGTCGACATACCGCAGCGTCTCGCCCAGGACCCGGTCGGCGACATAGAGATACCAGCCGAGGAACAGCACCCGGACCGCCCAGTCGTAGGCGGCGGTTCCCGTCACGCGGGCGAGCCAGTCGGACTCGCGCGGCGGCACGGCGCCGGCTGCCGCGCGGCTCGTCTTTTCGTCCATGGAACGCTCCTCGTGGCCGGGAATTTTTCGTTCTTATCCTCGGAAGGGAGCGACCATAGCCGGCGCCGCTTAAGGCCGGGTTAAGCGAAGCGCCGGGATTGAGACGGATTTTCGGCGATTTCGCGGAGTCGCGCCCGCGCGTTTCCCGCGCCGCGATGCCAAGCAAAAGGGCCCGGGATCTCTCCCGGGCCCTCGCCGTCGTTCTCGAAAAAGGGCTAGCGGCGCTGCCCCAGGAGCTGGAGCATCATGATGAAAAGGTTGATGAAATCGAGGTAGAGGCGGAGCGCCCCCATGACCGCCTTCTTGCCGGCGATCTCGCTCGAATCGGCTTCGTAATAGAGCTCCTTGATCGACTGCGTGTCGTAGGCGGTGAGCCCCGTGAACACGACGACGCCGATCACCGAGATCGCGAACTGCAGCGCGCTCGAGGCGAGGAAGATGTTCACGAGCGCGGCGACGATGATGCCGATCAGGCCCATGAACAGGAACGCGCCGAGGCGGCTCAGGTCGCGCTTCGTGGTGTAGCCGTAAAGGCTCATCCCCGCGAACGCGGCCGCGGTGATGAAGAACACGCGGGTGACGCTGGCACCCGTGAAGGCGATGAAGATCCAGGCGAGCGAAAGCCCCATGACCGCGGCGTAGATCCAGAACGTGGTCTGGGCCGCGGCGAAGCTCATCTTGTTGATGCGGAAGCTGAGGAAGAGCACGAAGCCGAGCGGCGCCAGCATCACCACCCACATGAGCGGCGTGCCGTAGATCGCCTGGAGCATCGCCGGCGACGAGGCGGTGAGCCAGGCGACGATGCCGGTGAGCGCCAGGCCCGAGGCCATGTAGTTGTACACGCGCAGCATGTACTGGCGCAGGCCCTCGTCGATCGCCGCAACCGTGCGCGTCGCGGCGGGGGAATAGCGGTTACCCGCATCGTAGGACATCGAATACCCCTCGAGTCTGTGGTCGGTTTCTTCGTTGCCCGGCCTTCGCGGCCGGTTCCGTGCGGCTCATATTGGCACGTCACCGCCGCGAATCAATACGCCCTGCGGTATCGGGGGATGGAAACGGCGCCCCGAGGCGGGTTTTGCCGCGCCCCGCCCGCCTAAAGGGGCGTTCCCGGCGATTCCTCGCCGGGCGTGCCCTTGTCCGGCGCCGCCGGCTTGTCCTCGGGCTCGGGCTCGTTGTGGATTCGCGGGATGACGATGTTTCCGTCCTCGTCGATCTCGGGCGGGCCGTATTGCGGCAGCGACTCGATCATGAGCTGGAGCGCCCGCATCAGCATCTGGGTCGCCGTGATCGCGAGATCGGTGGCGCGGCGCTGCTTCTCCTGGGATTCGTCGGGCGACGGCGGCGCCTCGGCGGCCCAGGCCTGGCCGGCCGCCATCAGGGTCAGCGCGACCGCGGCCGCGACCGCGCGCCTGGCCCCCCTCGATCCGATCATGCCTCGCGATTCGGCAAGCATACGCCGCATAAGGTTGGGCTCCGGACCGGACAGGTCAATGCCGCGGGGGCCGGAAAAAACGCGGACGCCCGCGCCGCGCCATACTCGCACTTCGCGTGCCGGCGTCCTACATTTGAATAAAGCCGTATCGGCGTTCCGGCGCCGCGACCAGAGGAGTCCCGTTCCTCGGCATGGATGCAAAAGCGCCATTCCGGATCGCGCACGCGAGCGGAAGCTGGCACCAGGCCGCCAAGGCATGCCTGTCCCAGCTCGGCGACGCGAAGGGCCGCGCCAACCTCGGCTTCGTTTACGTCACCGACGCGCTCGCCGACGAGCTTCCCAACATCCTCGCCTTCCTGCGCCAAGCCACCGGAATCGCCGAGTGGGTGGGAACGATCGGCGTCGGCGTGTTTGCGACGGACGCGGAATATTTCGACGTGCCGGCGATCGCGATCATGGCCGCCTCCCTCCCGGAAGGGAGCTTCCGCGTCTTTCCCGCCATCACCGCCGACATCGGCGCGTTCCGGCGCGAGAACCGCGAGTGGATCGACGCGGCCAAGCCCAAGCTCGCGCTCGTCCACGGCGATCCGCGCAATCCGCGGATTCCCGCGCTCGTCTGCGATCTGGCCGAATCCGCCTCGGCGTTCCTGGTCGGCGGCCTGACCTCGTCGCGCCGCGGCTTCGAGCAGGTGGCCGACGGCATCACCGAGGGCGGGATCTCGGGCGTCCTCTTTTCCGGCGACATCGAGGTGGCGACCGGCCTCACCCAGGGCTGCCGCCCGATCGGCCTGGTGCACACGGTGACGACCGGCTTCGGCAACGTGCTGGCGGAGATCGACGGCCGGGAGGCCCTCGACGTGCTGGCCGAGGACAGCGGCGAGGATCTCGGCGACGATTTCGCCGAGCGGATCGGCGCCGTCGAGGCCGCGTTTCCCGTGGAGGCCTCGGACACCGGCGACTATCTGGTGCGCAATCTCATCGGCATCGACGCCGAGCGCGGCCTGCTGGTGGTCGGCGAGAAGGTTTCGATCGGCGACAAGATCATGTTCGTGCGGCGCAACGAGGAGGCCGCCTGCGAGGACATGATCCAGATGCTCTCCCATTTGCGCCGGCGCATCGCCGGCCCGCCCAAGGCCGGCATCTACGTCGCCTGCGTGGGGCGGGGACCGGCGATCTTCTCGCCCGCCAACCGCGAGATCGATCTCATCCGCGACGAGTTCGGCCCGTTCCCCCTGGTCGGCTTTTCCGCGAACGGCGAGATCTGCAACAACCGCCTCTACGGCTATACCGGCGTGCTCACGCTCTTCCTCTAGCGCCCTGGCGCTTGACCCGGGCGGGACGGCGCGTGATCTTGCGTGCCCGTCGGACAATTACGGGCGGGGACGCGCGATGCAATACCGCAAGCTGGGCAACACCGACGTCGAGGTCTCGACCATCTGCCTCGGGACGATGACCTGGGGCGAGCAGAACAGCGAGGCCGACGCCCACCGCCAGCTCGACGACGCCGTCGGGCGCGGCGTCAATTTCATCGACACCGCCGAGATGTATCCGATCCCGGTCAAGGCGGCGACCCAGGGGCGCACGGAATCCTTCATCGGAAGCTGGCTCAAGCGCCCCGGCAACCGCGCGCGCGTGGTCGTGGCGACCAAGGTGAGCGGGCGCAGCCGCGACATCACCTGGCTGCGCGAGGGCGGAACCAGGCTCGACCGCGCCAACATCGTCGCCGCGGTGGACGCGAGTTTGAAACGCCTCGGCATCGAGACGATCGACCTGTACCAGCTCCACTGGCCGGACCGGCGCACCAACTTCTTCGGCGCGCTGGGCTACGTCCACAAGGCGCAGGACGAATCCACGCCGCTCGAGGAGACGCTGTCGGTGCTGGCCGATCTCGTGCGCGCGGGCAAGATTCGCTTCGCCGGCGTCTCCAACGAGACGCCCTGGGGCCTCATGCGCTGCCTGCAGCTGGCCGGGACGAAGGCGCTGCCGCGCGTGGTCGCCATCCAGAATCCCTACAGCCTCCTCAACCGCACCTTCGAGATCGGGCTCGCCGAGGCGGCGATCCGCGAATCCTGCGGCCTGCTCGCCTATTCGCCGCTCGGCTTCGGCGTGCTGACCGGCAAATACCTGGGCGGGGCGAAGCCGGCGGGCGCGCGGCTCACCCTGTTCCCCGAATACCGGCGCTACGCGAGCGCGCGCGCGACCCGGGCCACCCGGTCCTACGTCGAGATCGCGCGGCGCCACGGCATCGCCCCGGCGCAGCTCGCCATCGCCTATGCCGCGAGCCGGCCGTTCACCACCAGCGTCATCATCGGCGCCACGACGCCCGCCCAGCTCGAGGAAGACGCCGCCGCCGCCGACGTCCGCCTCTCCGACGAGATTCTGGCCGAGGTCGAGGCGGTCCACGCCGCCGATCCCAACCCCAGCCCCTGAGTCACGAAAAAGAGGCCCCGAGCGTTCGCCATGGTCCGCCTGTTCGTCGCCATCGATCTGCCGGAGCCCGTGCGCGCGCGGCTCGCGGCGCTGGCCGGCGGCATTCCCGGCGCGCGCTGGGTCTCGGCCGACAACATCCACCTGACGCTGCGCTTCATCGGCGAGGTGGACGAGGGCAAGTTCGAGGACATCGCCGAGGCGCTCGAGTCGATCGAGGCTCCCGGCTTCGAGGTCGTCCTCGAAGGGATCGGCCATTTCGGCCCGCCGCGGGCGGCGCGGTCCGTTCACGTCGGCGTGGCGCGCAACCCGGCGCTCAGCCATCTGCGCGACAAGATCGAATCCGCCCTGGTCCGCGCCGGCCTCGAGCCGGAAGGGCGCAAGTTCTCGCCCCATGTCACGCTCGCCCGGCTCCACAACGCGCCGGGATCGCGGATCACCGCCTTCGTCGCCGGCAACAACCTGATCCGCGAAGGCCCGATCCCGGTCGCGGGCTTCACGCTCTATTCGAGCTTCCTGGGGCGCAGCGGCGCGATCCACATCCCCGAGCGGTTCTATCCCCTGAAGAGTCGCGCGCCCGCGGCCGGGCGGGGCGGCGAGGGCGACGAGGGCGATTGACTCGGCGGCCTTCCGTGCCGGTAAATGCACCGGGGGAAGCCGGGCCTTCCGGCAACGGCCGCCGGCCAGGGGGATTCATGCGCGCGCGTTCGGCCATCGTCCGAAGCCTGATGGCGGTTCTCGTCGTCGTGCTCTTGGCCGGCTGCGAGAAGCCGGAATCGAAGATCGTCGGCAAGTGGCGGCTCGATGAGCAGCAGATGATCGAATTCTTCTCCGACAGCACCCTGGTCCTCGGCACGCCCGTGCGCAACTTTTCGGGCGTCTACAGCTTCGTCGGCGAAGGCCGGATCAAGATGGAATTCAGCGGCGCCATCATCGGCCTTGCCGGCCCGCAGATCGCCCGCGTCTCTTTCCAGAATGGCGATCTCGTCCTCGACGGCGAGCAGGGCAGTACCCTGTTCGCCGGGCATCACGTGCTGAAACGGATCGGCGGCTAGAAGCCGAACCGCGCCAGCGTGCGCTCGATCCCGGCCACGTAGCCGCCGCCGAATAGCCGCACGTGCACCAGCAGCGGATAGAGGTTGTAAAGATCGCGGCGCTGCTCGAAGAAGCCGGGGCGGATCTCCCGCAGCTCGCGGTAGCGCGAAAAGAAGGCGTCGCCGAAGGTGGCGAAGAGCGTCGAGAAGGCGAGCTCGATCTCGGGGTCGGCGTAATAGATCGCGGGATCGACGAAGCCGGCGATTTTCCCCGCCCGGCACAGCACGTTGCCGCCCCACATGTCGCCGTGGATGAGCGCGGGGGCCTCGGGCTCCAGCAGCAGCGCGTCGAGCCGCCCGGCCAGCTTCTCGATGCGCGAGACGAGCGCGGCGGGAAGCTGTCCCGCGTCATGGGCCGCGCGCGCCATGTGCAACAGGCGCTGGTCGCGGAAGAACGGGATCCAGGCGCGCGCGCGCGGATTGGGCTGGGGCAGGGCGGCGATCACGGTGTCGCGCTCGAGCCCGAACTCCGGCGCCGTGATGCCGTGAAGATCGGCGAGCAGCTCCGCCGCGTGGCGCTCGGCCGGCCCGTCGAGCACGTCGCCCGATTCGATGTATTCGAGAAGAAGGAGCGCGTCGGAGGCGTGGACCACGGCGGGAACGGGAAGGCGGCTTTCCCGCGCCAGATAGTCCAGCATCCAGCCTTCGAGCGAAAGCCGGGCGCCGGGTCCGCCCAGCTTGGCCACCAGGCGCGTGCCGTCCTCGAGCTCGACCAGAAGGACCTCGGCGATCGAGCCGCCGGAAAGCGGCCGCGTGCGCCGCAGCTTCTTGCCCGCGGCCCGCTCGATCGTCGCCGTGCGGGAGGCCGTCATCCGCTCATTCCAGGCGCTCGCGGCGGATCGCCGCAAGCAGTCCCTTCGCCCCTTCCTCGATCAGGTCGAGCACCGCGTCGAATCCTTCCTCGCCGCCGAGATAGGGATCGGGGACCTCGCGCACGCCCAGGCCGGGCGCATGGTCGAGGAAGAGGCCGACGCGCCCGCGCGCGTCGCCGCCCAGGCGGCGGCCCATGGCGGAAAGGCGGCGCAAGACGGGCCGGTCCATGGCGAGCAGCAGGTCGAAGCGGGCGAGATCGGCGGGCTCGACCGGGCGCGCGCGCAGCCTCGCGATGTCGATCCCCCGCCTTTTGGCCGCCGCCACCGCGCGCGGATCGGGCGCCTCGCCCCGGTGATAGTCGGTGGTGCCCGCCGAATCGCTCTCGATCGCGCGGGCCAGCCCGGCTTCCGCCACCATCTTGGCGAAGACGCCGTGGGCGGTGGGCGAGCGGCAGATGTTTCCCAGACAGACGAACAGGACCCGAACCAAGCTTACCTCCGCGCCGCGGCGCGCTATCATCCGATTCCGCCATGACCGCCAGCACCCGCCCCGGCATCGTCGTCCTGACCGGCTCCGGCATCTCGAGGGAGTCGGGGCTGCACACCTTCCGCGATGCGGACGGGGTCTGGGCGCAGGTCCGGATCGAGGACGTGGCGACGCCCGAGGCGTTCGCGCGCGATCCGGCCCGCGTCCACGAATTCTACAACGCGCGCCGGCGCCACCTGCTGTCGGGCGCGGTCGCGCCCAACGCCGCCCATCTGGCGCTGGCCGATCTCGAGGCGCGCTATCCGGGCGAGGTGCTGATCGTGACGCAAAACATCGACAACCTGCACGAACGCGCGGGCTCCCGCAACATCGTCCACATGCACGGCGAGGGGCTGAAGGCGCGCTGCGCCGCGTGCGGCAACGTCACCGAATGCCTCGGCGATCTCTCGATCTCCGATGCCTGCCCCGCCTGCGGCGAGATCGGCGTGATGCGCCCCCATGTCGTCTGGTTCGGCGAGATGCCGCTCGGGCTGGACCGGATCTATCCGGCGCTCGCGCGCTGCGGGCTGTTCGTCGCGATCGGAACCTCGGGCGCGGTCTATCCGGCGGCCGGATTCGTCGCCGAGGTGCGCGCGCAGCGCGACGCGCGCACCGTCGAGCTCAATCTCGAGCCCTCCCTCACCTGCGACCAGTTCGACGAGGCGATCCACGGCAAGGCGTCCGTGATCGTGCCGCCCTTCGTCGCCCGCATCCTGGAGAAGGGATGGTGAGTTTGGAGGCGCTTCTTAAGGAAGTGCGCGCCTGCACGGTGTGCGCGGCGCATCTCCCGCTCGGCCCCCGCCCGGTCCTGCGCGCGAAGGTAACGTCGCGGCTTCTCATCGTCGGCCAGGCGCCGGGAACGCGCGTGCACGAGACCGGCGTTCCCTTCAACGACCGCTCCGGCGACAGGCTGCGCGACTGGCTGGCGCTGAGCCGCGACCAATTCTACGACGACTCCCGAATCGCCATCGTTCCCATCGGGCTGTGCTATCCCGGCCGCGACGCGGCGGGCGGCGACAAGCCGCCGCGTCCCGAATGCGCGCCGCTGTGGCACCCGAAACTGCGCGCCGCGCTTCCCCGCATCGCGCTGACGCTCCTGGTCGGCCGCTACGCGCAAGGGTTCTATCTCGGCGCGCGGCGAAAGCGCTCGGTCGCCGAAACGGTGCGCGCCTGGGGCGACTACCTGCCGGAATTCCTGCCGCTGCCGCACCCGAGCTGGCGCAACACCGCCTGGCTCCGGCGCAATCCCTGGTTCGAGGCCGAGCTGGTGCCGGAGCTGCGCGCGCGGGTCGCGCGCCTGACCCGCCGGTGAGGCGTCGGCGCCGCCGCCGGTGGCACTGCCAGCCGGAATTGCCCATGCGTCCCTGAAATGGACGATGATCGCGGGTGCGTTGCGGATGTCGATGATGGTGTCCTGCGGCTCGACAGAATTGCTCGCCGGGGACGTTGGCTAAAGGAAAAAGAGGCGAATTCCTGCGGTGAGCGACACGAAGGAAGGATCGAGCACGAGCGGTTTGCCGTTCAGTTCCACATCGGTCTGGAAATTGAAGGTGTCCCGGGTCTCTACGGTAAGTGCGACGTCATCCTGCACGAAATAATCGAACCCGACCCCGGCCGCACCGACAAAGCTATGCTGTTGCGGGCTGCTGAAACCGGAGACGGTCAGAGGCTCGTTGCGATCGCCGGTTTCGGCCCATCCGAGGCCGCCGCCAAGGATCACGTACGGGACGAATCTGTCTTCCAGCATGGGATAGCGCACTCGCGCCATGGCAAGCATGGTCCAAACAGGATAGCCGGTTATCTTGATGTCATCGGCGCCGCGCAATTGCGAAACGCCGTATTCGAAATCGAATTCTCCTCCCAGATAACGGGTGAAGTTCGCGCCGAACCCGGCCGACAGCAACGGGCCGGAAACGGTGTCGATGGTGATGCCCTCCGCCTCGAGCTTCTCGCGATCGGTGAACAGCGCCACCCCGCCGCGCAACGCCACGTAATAACGGAATGCGTCGCTGTCCTTGGCGGGCGGAAGATTGACGTTGCTGCCCTCGGGGCCGGTGTCGGGGCCGTCGAAATAGACGCGCGTGCCGAAGAACATCGCGATCTGGTCGGCATTGATCGCTTGCGCCTTGTGGTTGACGGAAAGACCCACGCGATACGGGAAGAAGCCCTTTGCTTCGAGGCCCATGGCGATGTTGCGGTAAATGAAATACTCCGCGCCCGCGCCGACAACGCCGACGGGCGACCAGCCTCGGCCGCCGATCGGGAAGGTGTAGTTCTTGCGGGAGCTGAAATAGCCCCAGCCCTCGCCGCCGCCTATCAGGCCGTAGGGCACCAACCGCCCATTATATAAAGGATAGCGGAAACGGATCTGGCCGATGCCGGCGAGGGTCAGAAAGTTACCCAGCTGGGCGCCGTTGGGGTCGGTGATGCCGGTTTTGACGTAATCGAGCGCGAACTCGATCCCCCAATACTTGCTCAGATCGAAGCCCGCCGTCGCGTTGACGAAGGGCTGCCCCGACGGGTTATCGAGCCGAACGCCGGGTGATCCAGCAGGGCTCAAGAACAGGGACCGGCCCAGCCCCACCCGCAAATACGGCCGCGCACCGAACTTTTTTCCCGCGACAGGTGGCGTCGCTGCAAGCGCGGCCCGTTCGGGCCGCGGCCCCGGCTCGGTCTGCGCGCGTGCCGAATGTTCGGCAACGCTCGGCGATATTCGCGGGGCCGCGGTCGCCGGTGTTTCGCGCGGCGCATAGGACCGAACCTCGGGATAGCCATGATAAGCCGAGGCCGGCGTGTAAGCGGGGCTTTGGCTCGAAATCGTGGAGGCGGGACGCTGCGGCAAATTCGCAAAGGGCGTACCCGACACGTTCATCGGGGTGACATTGGGGATCAAATCCGAATAAGGCGCGTAAGGGCCTTCGATCGGATAGCTGTGCGCGACGACTTGGGAAGGGGTGGCCCGGTCGTTTTTTTGGGACAACGCCGGCGTCGCGATGGCCATCGCCGAGCAAAAAGCCGCCAACGCGTGCCACGCGCTGCGCCCCGGGCGTCGATTCTCTGTCACCCTCGTTCCCAGTGTAGGGGGGTCGTACGGTTGCTGCGGTTGCATCATACCTCGTCCCTGTCTCCGCCGGAATCCGAATCCGAGGACGCGAGCGCCGGAAGGAACGATGCCGCGTTGGGTGCTTTCGGCGACCTTCGCCGTAAGACGGGCAGTCACCAAGGAAAACTTCGGGCTGATCGCCCGCTTAAGTCAGATCGAGGGGAATGACGGCCTCTTTATTGCCATAAAAATGGCAAGAATAAACTTGGCGGTGTAGCGACAATTTTTTTCCCAATAGAGAAGGATCGTCCATGATTTCTTATAGATGGCTGCCCGTTCTCGTCCTCGGCACGATTCTAGTTGCGGGGATTGGCGGCGTATCCGCGTATACGGGTGAAGAATTCGCGAAGGAAGCGAAGATCAGCTTGGCTCGGGCCCGTGCCATTGCCACGAAGGCGTTCCCCGGCAAGATCATCGACGAAGAATTGGAGAAAGAGAAGGGCGGCAGCGGCTTGCGTTATTCGTTCGATATCAAACGCGGTGCGGTGATACACGAAGTCGGCGTCGATGCAAAAACGGGAAAGGTGTTGGAGAACAGCCTTGAGGGCGCTCACGCGGATTAGTCGCGCCGCTGCCCCACCGACGCGTTCGCGGCCGGCGGCATCGAGGATCGATCTTCCGGACGTGCGACCTTGCCGATCCCTCCGCGCGCGGGCCCGATCCATCGCCGGCAGCCAAAGGACGATATAAGCCGCCCGGCTGCCAGGTCCCCGCGACGCTTGCTTCGCAAGTCTCGGTACGCTCGGCGCCGCCTTCGCCGTGGTTTCGGCTGTCGAACCGAGGCGGCGGAACTCAAAGGCCGAGCCGGTTCATGAAGCTCAGGTCATAGGACTGGCCGCCCTCGAGCGGGAGCTTCGGGGCCGGCAGGGCGTGGACGTGGACGTCGCTTGCCGAGTGCTTCTTCAGGATGTCCACGGCGCACTTTTCCTGCTCGGCATCCCTGGCCTGCACCCAGAGCAGCAGCCCCCCGCGGTCCAGCTCCTCCTGCAGGTAGTGCGCATGGCGATTCCCCACCCACGCGGCAAGAAACGACCCGATCAGACCGCCCGCGCCACCGGCCAGCACGGTCGCCACGATGGTCACCGCGAGCGTGCCGCCCGAGGCGACGATCGCGCCTGCGGCCGCCATCGCGCCGACATACATGAGCCCGCTGATCATCCCTCCCTCGGCATTCCCACGGTCCTCGGTTGATACGTAAGCCATCCGGGGAACGGACCCGTCGTCTTCGAGCTCGCCGACTTTCTCGTATTTGTGGCCGAGCTTCTCCTCGACGGCATCCTCGCCCGCGAGCAGGCTCAGCTCGGCCCGGTCGAAGCCGGAGCTCAGGAGCTCGTCTATGGCCGCCTGAAGGCTGTTCGCATCGCGGAAAACGGCGACGGCTTCCCGGATCTCTTCGACCGATTGCGCACTTGTCATGACCTTCCTCCCCTTTCTGCCGACGGCGTATATTCTACATCGCGGCGTGACCGAATGCCTTGATTTGTATCAAGGTGCTTCGGGCTTATTCAATCGGCGCGCCCGCGGTTCCGCTGCGGGGCCGGGCCGGATTTGCCCGTGCCGGGCGATGCCGTCGAATCACGGGACCGCCGGTTTGGCGCCTGACCCGCCGGTGAGGCGCTAGCGCACGAGAAGCACCGCGCCGTCCGATTCGGCGAGCAGCCGCTCGCCCTCTTCCGAAGCGAGCAGCGGCAGTTCGGCCGGCAGCACGAGCAGCGCGTTCGCTGAGGCGCGCAGCGCCGCCGTCAGCTCCGCCGCGCCCGGCGCGGTCAGCGTCCGGAACGTCGCGGCGACGCCGTGGCGCTCCAGCGCGCCCCGCGCCTTCTTTTCGGCCTTCGCGGCCTCAGGCTTGGTCGCGCCGAGGCACAGCACGAAGACCGCGGGCGGCGCCGCGCCGGCTTCCGTCACGCGCGAGGCGAGTCGCGCGGCCGCGCCCAGCGCCCGGTCGGCGCCCGGGCTCCCGTCATAGGCCGTGACCAGCGATTCGATGGCGGCGGGCCGCCGGCTCACCAGCAGGACCGAGCGGGCCGCGCCGAGCGCGGCGACGCCGGCGGCGGCGCCCAGGCGCAGGTAGCGGGTCACGGTCGCGCCGGAGCGGTCGAGGATGACGAGGTCGGCCGCTTCGGCGGTGCGGACCTCGGCCTCCAGGTGCCCACGCACCACCCGGAACGAGCAGCGCACGTTCATCTCCCGGGCCCGGGTTTCGAGGGCCTGGCGCGCGCCCGCCGCAAGAAACCGCATCTCGCGCTCGAGCGAGGCGAGATCGAGCGGCTGCGGCAGGCCCGCGGGCAGGCTCAGGAAGTGGGCGAACGGCAGCTCGGCCAGCCGCATGAGGTCGATGTCCTCGACGAACAGGCCTTCGAGCTCGGCCTCGACCTGCCGGGCGAATGCGACCGAGGCGTCGAGAAGGGCTGCGGCCGGGGTCGCGGGATCGAGCGCGACCAAAATGCGCCGGATCGAGAAAAGCTCGTCAGCCGCGGTCATGGCCCCGGTCCGCTTTCCCATCGTCGTCGTCCTCGCCGTGCGCGCGCTCGCCGCGGCCGCGCGGGATTCCGAATTTCCGGGCCTTCTCGGCGAGCACGATCAGACGCTCCTCGACCCGGCGGTTGACGCTGCCCTCGGGGAACTGCCCTGCAGCGTCGCGTTCGCCGGCCGGGACGCCCGTCAGGAGCGCGATCGCCTCGTCCACCGTGGTCACCGGATAGACGTGGAACTTTCCCGCGGCCGCCGCCTCGACCACGTCGTGCCGCAGCATGAGATGGCGGACATTCGCCTGGGGGATGACGACGCCGTGGCTGCCGTCGAGCCGGCCGGCGCAGGTATCGAAGAAGGATTCGATCTTTTCGTTCACGCCGCCGACCGCCTGGACCTCGCCGTTCTGGTTGACCGAGCCGGTGACCGCCAGCGACTGGCGCACCGGCACCTCGGCCAAGGCCGTGAGAAGGGCGACCAGCTCCCCGAGCGAGGCGCTGTCGCCCTCGACCCCGCCGTAGGACTGCTCGAACACCAGGCTCGCGGAAAGGGAAAGCGGGCGGTCGGGCGCGTAGCGCGCCCCCAGGAATCCCGAGAGGATGAGGATGCCCTTGGAGTGGATCGGCCCGCCCAGCTTCACCTCGCGCTCGATGTCCACGACGCGGCCCGCGCCGAGCCGGACGCGGGCGGTGATGCGGGTGGGGCGGCCGAAGGCGTAGTGGCCGAGCTCGAGCACCGAAAGCCCGTTGACCTGGCCGGGCACCGCGCCCGCCGTGTCGATCAGGATCGTGCCGCGCTCGATTTCCTCGTTGATCCGCTCGCGCACGCGGCTGGCGCGGCGGATCTGGGCGTCGACCGCGTTCTGGACGTCGGCGGCGGTCACGGAGTCGTGGCCGTTGGTGCGCGACCAATAATCCGCCTCGCGCAACAGGTCGCCGATCAGCACCAGATGCGCCGATATCTTCTCGGCGTCGCCGGCGATGCGCGCGCTCCGCTCGATGATGCGGGCGACCGCGCCCTTGTCGAAGGGGCGCAGGTCGTCGTGCTTCGCCATGGACGCGATGAGGCGGGCGTAGAGCGGGACGTTCTCGGGGGTGATCGGCATGTCCTCTTCGAAATCGGCCGCGACCTTGAACAGCTCGTTGAACTCGGGGTCGTGCTCGCTCAGCAGATAATAGAGAATCCGCTCTCCCAGCAGCACGACCTGGACGTCGAGCGGAATCGGCTCGGGCTCGATCGAAACGGTGCTGACGAGGCTGAGGATCTGGCCCAGCGACTCGATGCGGATCTCACCGGCCCGCAGGACGCGCTTGAGCCCTTCCCAGGCGAAGGGCTGGGTCAGGACCTTCAAGGCGTCGACGATGAGATAGCCGCCGTTCGCGCGATGGAGGGCGCCGGACTTGATCAGGGTGAAATCCGTGACCAGCGCGCCGAATTGCGAGACGTGCTCGACCCGGCCGATCAGGTTGGGGAACGTGGGATTGTCCTCGTAGACCACCGGCGCGCCTTCGAGCGCCGCGTTGTCGATCAGGACGTTCACTTCGTAGCGGGTGAAGGAAGGCTCCGCCGGCTGCAGGAACGGCAGGCCGGCCGGCGCTTCCCCGGTGGAGAGGAAATCCTGCGCGTTGTCGATGATGTCGGCCTCGGCGGCGCCCAGGTATTCGAGGACGTTCTTGAGATCCTGGTAGTCCTTCCGCATCTCGTCGATCAGGTGGCCGACGGCGAAGCGCGTGACCTCGCGATTGAGCTCGCGCACCTTCTCGCGCTGGTCCTTGTCCCACTTCGGCACCTGGCGCAGCGTTTCCTGGAGCTTCTGCTGGAGGGTCTCCATGTCGGCCTTGAAGCGTTCCTGCTCCTCCTGGGGGAGGCCGCGGAACTCCTCCGCGCTCAGCACCTCGCCCTTGCGCATGGGGCCGAGCGCGATGCCGGCGGGCGTGCGGATCAGCGCGATGCTCTTCTTGCGCGCCTCCTTCTGGATGTCGGAGAAGGTCTGCTCGTGGCGCTCCTTGAACTGCTGCTCGATGACCTGTTTGCGCGTCCGGTAGTCGTCGCTGTCGAAGGCCGCCGGAATGGCGACGCGCAGCTCCTCCACCAGGCGCTGCATGTCGGCGCGCAGCCGCGACGCCCGTCCCGCGGGCAGGCGCAGGGCCCGCGGCTTGCCGGTCTCGTCGAAATTGTTGATGTAGCACCAGTCGGACGGGACCGGGGCGGCCTTGGCCTGGCGGTCCAGGAACTGGCGGGCCAGCCAATGCTTGCCGATTCCGGCCGGCCCGAGCAGGAACAGGTTGTAGCGCTGGCGGCGCATGCCGATGCCGAAGGTGACGGCCTCGATGGCCCGCGCCTGGCCCAGCATCTCCTCGACCGGCTCGAGCTCGGCCGTGGTGGCGAAGTCGAGCCGGGCCGGATCGCAGCGCGTGTAGAGGGCCTCGGCCGGCAAGGGCGCGATGGTTTCCGTCGTCTTCTTCATGTCGTTCGATATCCGGGTCGTGGGACGGGCGCTCTCACGCCACCACAAATGCCCGGCGCGGGCAAGCGGTCAGCGCCCCTCGATCCGCGCCATGTCGGCGTCCGAAAAGCCGAAATGGTGGCCGATCTCGTGGATCAGCACGTGGCGCACGACGTGGGCCAGGTCCTCGCCGCTGTCGCACCAGTAATCGAGGATCGGGCGGCGATAGAGGAAGACCATGTCCAGACTCTGGCGCGTGTCGAACACGCTCTTGCGGGAAAGCGCGACGCCGCGATAGAGCCCCAGCAGGTCGAACGGGCTTTCGAGGCCGAGATCGTCCAGCGTGTCGTCGTCGGCAAACTCCTCGACCCGGATCACGAGGCCGCGGGCATGGCGCCGCAGCTCCTCGGGGATGGACTCGAGGGCCGCGGCCGCGATCGATTCGATGTCGGCAAGGTTGGGCGGCGCGCCGCCGGCGGCAATCATGGGGCGAAGATAGCGCGGGCCCGCCATCGCGAGAAGCCCGGCCTCAGGCCGCCGTCGTGCCGGGCGGGCGGGCGCCCGCCGCCGCCCGCCGCCGCAGCCGCGCCTCGCGTAAGCCGATGAAGAGTGTGCTGGCGATGATGATGCCGCCGCCCGCGAACGACCAGGAGTCGGGAATCTCGCCCCAGAACAGGAGGCCGAGGGCGGGCGCGAAGATCATCCGGGAATAGCCGAACGGGACGACCGCGGAGGCCTCGGCGATGCCGTAGCCGCGGATGGTGCAGAACTGCCCCGCCCCGGCCAGGGTCGCGACCAGCGCGAGCAGCACGAGCTCGGCCGCGCTCGGCGTCGCCCACACCGCGATCGCGGTGGGGAACGACACCAGCGTGGTCGCGAAGTTGTAGAACACCAGGATCGTCGCCGGATGCTCGGTCGCGGCGAGCTTCTTGACCAGCACGATGCTGCCGGCGGTGAAGCCGGCCCCCAGGAAGGCGACGAGAAGCGGGAACGCTGGACCTTCGCCGCCCGGACGCAGCATCACCAGCACGCCCAAAAAGCCGACCGCGACCGCGCTCCAGCGGGCGCTCTGGACCCGTTCGCCCAGGAACAGGACCGCGAGCGGGATCATGAACAGCGCGCGGGTGAAGCCGATCACGGTCGCGTCCGCGAGCGGAAGCTTGGTGATGCCGTAGTAGCCGCAGAACATGGCCATCACGCCCGTCCCCGCCCGGGCCAGATGAAGGCCGAGGCGCTGCGTGCGGAACGCGGCCCCGCCTTCGCGCAGGAGGAACGGGAAGGTGACGGCGAGCGCGAACAGGCAGCGGAAGAACGCGATCTCGAAGCTGTCGAGGCGCGATCCCAGCGTCTTGATGGCGGCCGCCATCAGGCTGAAGGAGAGCGCCGCCAGAACGATCCAGGCGGCCCCGCGCAGGTTGTGGGGCCAGGCTTCCCAGCGGCGAAGCCACGCCGCCCGGGCCTGGCGCAGGCTCTCGCGCGCGCCGCGAGACAAGGGGCTAGGTCCCCGGCGGCAGGGGCGGGCCGGGGGCGGCGGCGGCGCGCCGCAGCCGCTCGAGCTTGGCCTCCCGGTGGGCGACGTAGATCGAGGCGGCGGCGATCACCGCGCCGCCGATCCAGGTCCAGCGGTCGGGAACCTCGCCGAAGGCGAAGAAGCCGATGGCCGCCGCGAACGGCAGGCGCACGAAGTCGAAGGGGGTGACCACCGAGATGTCCGCCTCGGTCATCGCGCGGGTATAGGCGAAATTGCCCGCGGTCGCGACCGCCGCCAGCCCGGCGAGCCAGACCAGTTCCATCCCGCTCGGCCAGCGCCAGACGAACAGCGCGGGCACCAGCGTGAGCGGCGACATGAACAGCACCATGTAGAGGACGATGATCCGGGCGGGCTCGGTGCGTGACAGCTCTTTGACCATCAGCCCGGCCGCCGCCATGGTCGCCGCCGCGAACAGGACCAGCAGCGCGGCCCAGGTGAGCGAGCCGCCGCCGGGGCGCAGGATGATCATGGCGCCGCAGAAGCCGATCGCGGTCGCGGTCCAGCGCCGGGCGCGCACGTCCTCGCCCAGGAACAGCGCGGCGCCCGCGGTCACGAACAGCGGCGAGGTGAAGCTGAGCGCGATGGCGTCGGCGAGCGGCAGCACGGAGAGCGCGTAGAACCAGGTGAGCATGGCCGCGGCGCCGACCACCGCGCGCACCGAGAACAGGCGCAGGCGCCGCGTGCGCACGGCGGGCAGCCCCGAGCGCGCCAGCCACGGCACGATGAACACGAGGCCGAGGAAGCTGCGGAAGAAGGCGATCTCGAACGGGTGAAGCGAGGTGGAGACCTGGCGGATCAGGCCGGCGAGCGCCGCCATGAGCCCCGCGCCCAGCACCATCCACAAGGCGCCCCGCGTCGTGGCCGGGCTCGCCGCCACGGCCGCCCGCAGGCGATGGACCAGAGCCGGAACCGACATGGGCGCGGAGGCTACGACGAAACCGCCGCCGCGGGAAGCGCAAGGCGCGCGGCCATTTCGGCTTGCGGCGGCAAGGAGGCTTGTGCCAGCGTGACGGCGATGCGAGGGTATTTCGGCATCGGCGTCGAGGGCGTCACCAAGGCGATGAACGCCGGCGGGCTGTTCCGCGCCGCCCATGCTTTCGGCGCCAGCTTCGCGTTCGTGATCGGCGCGCGCTACGCCCGCGGCGAGGCGGCGAACGCCGACACCTCGGACGCGCCGGGCCAGATCCCCCTTTACGAATACGCGGACGTCGCCTCGCTGCGGCTGCCGCGGGACTGCCGCCTGGTCGGCGTGGAGCTCCTGGACGGCGCGACGGCGCTCCCCAGCTTCCGCCACCCGCGCAACGCGGCCTATGTGCTGGGCCGCGAGCGGGGCAGCCTTTCGCCGGATCTGGTTGCGCTGTGCGACGATGTCGTCAAAATTCCGACAAGGTTGTGCCTCAATCTCGCGGTGGCGGGCGCCATCGTCATGTACGACCGGCTGCTCGCGCTGGGCCGGTTCGGCGAGCGGCCGGTGATGGCGGGCGGGCGCGCCTCGCCCCCGCCGGCCCATGTGTTCGGCCCGCCGGTCGAGCGGCGCAAGCGCGCGCGGCCGCGCGGCCGGTCCTGAGTCGGCACGGCCGATGAACGACAACAAGAAGACGAGGGAGACAAAACGGACGATGACGGGCAAGAGCAGGGTTGGATGGGTCTTCGCTTTGGCGCTGGCGGCGGCCGCCGCGGGCGGCGCGGCGCGCGCCGCCGAGCCGCCGGAGGTGCTGGGAACCTTCGGCGCGTGGACGGCCTTCGCCGAAGGCCAGGGCGCGACGAAGCTGTGCTACATGGCGAGCTCGCCGGTGAAGAAGGAGGGCAAGTACACGAGCCGGGGCGAGGCGGCGACTCTCGTCAGCCACAACCTCGCCGACAAGACCTTCGACGTGGTGAGCGTGGTGGCCGGATACGATTACAAGGCGGACGAGGACGTGTTGGCCCAGGTGGACGAGAAGAAGTTCACGATGTTCTCGAAAGGCAGCCGCGCCTGGACCAGCGACGGGGCGACCGACAAGGCCATGGTCGCGGCCATGAAGCGGGGAACCCGGCTGATCGTCGTCGGCACCTCGGACCGCGGCACCCGCACCACCGACACCTATTCCCTGATCGGCTTCACCAAGGCCTATCAGGCGATTGGCAAGGCCTGCCCCCAGGCGGGCGGCAAACCGGCCAAGGCCGAGGCCAAGACCGACAAGAAGAAGTAGGGCGCGCCGACCCCCGTCCCCCGGGGCCTGTCGCTCGGGGGTCGCCGGCCCTATATTGGCACCATGACGCAAACGGCACGAAAGGCGCCGCCGGAGACGGAGGGCGAAACCTTGCGCGATCTCATCGGGCTCTCCCGCGAGGAGCTGGCCGCCGAGATCGAGGGCATCGGCGCGCCCGCATTCCGCGCCCGTCAGCTCTGGCACTGGATCTACCACCGCGGGGCGCCGGACTTCCCCGCGATGACCTCGCTGTCCAAGGACTTCCGCGCGCTGCTGGCGGCGCGCTTCACCCTCGCGCGCCCGCGCGTCGCCGAGGACCGGGTCTGCTTCGACGGCACCCGCAAATGGCTGCTCGCCTTCGCCGACGAGCTCGAGGCCGAATGCGTCCACATCCCGGAAGCCGACCGCGGCGCACTCTGCGTGTCGTCCCAGGTCGGCTGCACGCTGACCTGCCGCTTCTGCCACACCGGCACCCAGGCCCTGGTGCGCAATCTCACCGCGGGCGAGATCGTCGGCCAGGTGATGCTGGCGCGCGACGCTCTCGGCGAATGGCCGTCGCCCAAGGAAGGGCGGCTGCTGTCCAACATCGTGCTGATGGGCATGGGCGAGCCGCTCTTCAATTACGACAACGTCGCCAAGGCCATCCGCATCGTCATGGACAACGAAGGCATCGCGATCTCGCGCCGGCGCATCACCCTCTCGACCGCGGGCGTGGTGCCCATGATCCGGCGCTGCGGCGCGGAGCTGGGCGTGAAGCTCGCGGTCTCGCTCCACGCCGTGACCGACGAGCTGCGCGACGTCATCGTGCCGTTGAACAAGAAATATCCGATCGCGGAGCTCCTGGCCGCCTGCCGGGACTACCCCGGCTCGAGCCAGGCCCGGCGCATCACCTTCGAATACGTGATGCTGAAGGGCGTCAACGATTCGCCGGCCGAGGCGCGCCTCCTGGTGAAGCTTTTGGCCGGCATCCCGGCCAAGGTCAATCTCATCCCCTTCAACCCGTGGCCGGGCGCGCCCTATGAATGTTCGACGCCCGAGGCGGTCGCGGCGTTCGCGGAGGTTCTGACCAAGGCCGGGTTCATCGCCCCGGTGCGCACGCCGCGGGGCCAGGACATCATGGCCGCCTGCGGCCAGCTCCGCACCGAGAGCCTGAAGCGCCGCCGCGCCCGCCCGAAAGAGGCCGCCGCGGCCGGCGCCTGAGCCTCTCGTCCCTTGCGGCGCGAGTTGGTTTACCTATACTCGCGCCCGGTCCCGATCATCCGGAAAAGGAAGGTTTCATGAGCGCGGCGAAGACCGGCGAGGTCAAGAAGGTGGTGCTCGCCTATTCGGGCGGGCTCGACACCTCGGTCATCCTGCGCTGGCTCAAGGAAACCTATGCCTGCGAGGTCGTGACCTTCACCGCCGATCTCGGCCAGGAGGGCGAGGTCGAGCCGGCGCGCCAGAAGGCGGAGGCCTTCGGCGCCTCCCGGGTCTTCGTCGAGGACCTGCGCGAGGAGTTCGTGCGCGACTTCGTTTTCCCGATGTTCCGGGCCAACGCCCTTTACGAGGGCACCTATCTCCTCGGCACCTCGATCGCGCGCCCGCTCATCGCCAAGCGCCAGATCGAGATCGCGCGGGAGGTGGGCGCGGACGCCGTCGCCCACGGGGCCACGGGAAAGGGCAACGACCAGGTGCGCTTCGAGCTCGGCTATTACGCGCTGGAGCCGGGCATCCGGGTGATCGCGCCGTGGCGCGAATGGGACCTCGATTCCAGGGCCAAGCTGGTGGAATACGCCGAGACCCACCAGATCCCGATCCCGCGCGGCAAACGGGGCGAGCCGCCCTATTCCACCGACGCCAACCTGCTGCACATCTCCTACGAGGGCCACGCCCTGGAGGATCCCTGGGTCGAGCCCGACGAGGAGATGTTCACCCGCACCGTCGCCCCGGAAAAGGCGCCGGACACGCCGACCTATGTCGAGATCGATTTCGCCAAGGGCGATCCCGTCGCCGTGGACGGCCAAAGGCTCTCGCCGGCCGCGCTCCTGACCCGGCTCAACGAGATCGCCGGGGCCAACGGCGTCGGGCGCGTCGACATCGTCGAGAACCGCTTCGTCGGGATGAAGTCGCGGGGGGTCTACGAGACGCCGGGCGGCACGGTGCTGGCCGCGGCCCACCGGGCGATGGAGAGCCTGACGCTCGACCGCGGCGCCGCCCATCTGAAGGACGATTTGATGCCGCGCTATGCCGAGCTCGTCTACAACGGCTTCTGGTTCAGCCCCGAGCGGGAGATGATCCAGGCGCTGGTGGACGCGAGCCAGGCGCGCGTCAACGGCACCGTGCGCCTCAAGCTCTACAAGGGATCGCTCCAGGTGGTGGGGCGGAAATCCCCCGACAGCCTGTACCACCAGGCGTTCGCCACCTTCGAGGCCGACAAGGTGTACGACCAGCGCGACGCCGAGGGCTTCATCAAGCTCAACGCGCTGCGCCTGAGATTGATGCGCCTCGGGCGCGGGGAATAGCCCCGCTTCTCCGGCGCGCTGGCGCCTTCGTCACGCGCCCGGGTCTTCCGGCTCCTCGATCCCGGCCTGGCGGCAGGCGGCGGTCAGCGTGTTGACCAGCAGGCAGGCGATGGTCATGGGGCCGACGCCGCCGGGAACCGGCGTGATCGCGCCCGCGACCTTGGCGGCGGCCGCGAACTCGACGTCGCCCACCAGCTTGGACTTGCCGCCCTCGGTCTCGACGCGGTTGATGCCGACGTCGATCACCGCGGCGCCCGGCTTCACCCAGTCGCCCTTGACCATTTCCGGCCGGCCCACCGCGGCGACCAATATGTCCGCACCCCGGCACACGCCGGGAAGGTCCCGCGTGCGGGAGTGCGCGATGGTGACCGTGCAGTTCTCGTTCAGGAGAAGTGCGGCCATCGGCTTGCCGACGATGTTGGAGCGCCCGACCACGACCGCGTTCATGCCGCTCAGATTCCCCAGGCGGTCCTTCAGCATCATGAGGCAGCCGAGCGGCGTGCAGGGCACCATCGCCTTGCCGCCGGTCCACAGCTTGCCCGCGTTCACCGCGTGGAAGCCGTCCACGTCCTTGGCGGGGTCGATCGCGTCCAGGACCTTCTGGGCGTCGATCTGATCGGGAAGCGGGAGCTGGACGAGGATCCCGTTCACTTCCGCGTCGGCGTTGAGCTTGGCGACCAGGGCGAGCAGGTCCTTCTCGCTCGTGTCGGCGGCGAGATCGTGCTTGAAGGATTTGAGGCCGACCTCGACGGTCTGGCGCGCCTTGTTGCGGACATAGACCTCGCTCGCCGGATTCTCGCCCACCAGGACCACGGCCAGCCCCGGCGTCAGCCCGTGTCGGTCCTTGAGCATCTTGACCCGGCGTGCGACGCTTTCACGCACCTTGGCCGCGAATGCTTTGCCGTCGATGATGTTCGATTCAGCCATCTAACTTCCCCGCCCACTCCGTAAGACGTTTCATCAATTCCTTCGGGTCCCCCGCGACCGCCACCTGCTTCCGCCGGCCCGATGCCCCCGCCGCGACCGTCAGCGACGATTTCGGCAGCCGCCATTCCTTGGCCAGCAAGGCGAGGAGGGCGGCGTTGGCCCGCCCCTTCTCGGGAGGGGCCGTCACCGCGGCCTTGAGAACGGGCTTTCCGTCCGCATCCACGGCGATGCCGTCGATTCTCTCGGCACGGGCCCGGGGGGTGAGGCGCACCGAAACCCGCAGGCCCCCGAGGATGGGGACGAACGGAAGCGGGCGCTCAGACAAGGGCCTCGTACAGAAGGTCGCGCAGGAAGTAAAGGAGAAGAATGAGCACGATGGGCGAGAGGTCGAGGCCGCCCAGATTGGGCAGCACGCGGCGGATCGGCCGAAGCAACGGCTCGGTCACCCGGAACAGGAAATCGCCGACCAGATAGACGATCCGGTTGCTGGTGTTCACCACGTTGAAGGCGACGAGCCAGCTCAGGACCACCGACAGGATCAGGATCCAGATGTAGATGTTGATGACGTTGTCGATGAGGTTGAGAAGCGCGTACATCGGAGTCCCGGCCCCGTGCCCGATTTCGGCTGCACCCTAGCGTTCCGGACAATGCCATGCAAGCCATTGCGATTCCTTGTGCTGTGGCCGGCGGCGGCGGCCCGGCGGCGCCCCGGCGCCCGGGCGGAACCTTGACTTGCGCCCTCGCCCTTCCCATTATCCGCCACCCAACGGCGGTGGCGCGGGGCCGTAGCTCAGTTGGGAGAGCGCAACGTTCGCAATGTTGAGGTCAGGGGTTCGATTCCCCTCGGCTCCACCAGCCCCCACCGCCCAGCCCAGCCCCCTGCCGCGATCGCCGGCGCCGCGTCTCCGGACCGCGGAACCGCCCGCCCGCGGCCCGAAAGTCGCGCCGGAGAAGCGTTTGCAAGCCCGAGGACCCGCGGCTAGATTGGCCCGCCTTTCCCGGGCCGAAGCCCGCCCGTCCTTGGCCGGACCCGTTCGGGAGGACCGCACGAGGTGCAACGGACGCCCGTCATGCCCGATGCCAGACCGGCGGCGCCCTGCCTGGTGCGCCGCGTGGAGGCGACGTTCGACCTGCTGGCGGTGCACGCCGCGTCGCCCGAACGCTATCCCTTCTTCCTCGAAAGCGCCGCCTCCGGCACGCCCCAGGCGCGCTACGACATCCTGTTCGCCTTTCCCGGCGAGACCCTCGCGCTCTCCGCGTCGGGCGCGATCTCGGGCCGTGCGGCGCCGGCGGGCGGCGGCTTCCTCGATTCCTTCAACGGCTGGTGGCAGGAGCTGCGCCTGCCGGCGGGCGCGGCGCGCGGACTGCCGCCCTTCCGCGGCGGCTGGTTCGTGTTCATCGGCTACGAGCTCGCGGGCGAGATCGAATCCACCCTCGATCTTCCCGCCGCCCCGTGCGCGCTTCCGGTCGCGTTCGCCTGCCGGATTCCGGCCGCGCTCGTCCTCGACCGCGAGAAGGGCGAGATTCTTCTCGTCGCCGAACCGGGCGAGGAGCGGCTTCTCGACGTCATGGCCGGGGACCTGAACCGCGCGATCGCGGCGGGCGCCCCGCATTTTCCCCACCTGGCCAGCCTCGAAGGGCCGCTCTCGGAAGAAGACCCCGAGATCTATCTCGAAGGCGTGCGGCGCGTGATCGACTACGTGCTCGCGGGCGACGTGTTCCAGGTCAATCTGTCGCGGCTGTGGAGCGGCAACGTCAAACCGAATCTCTCGCACGCGGCGATCTACGACCGGCTGCGCAAGCACAACCCGAGCCCCTTCGCGGGGCTCGCGACCTTGGGCTCGCGCGCCGTCATCAGCTCCTCGCCGGAGCGGCTCGTGGAAGTCGAGGGCCGCATCGTCCAGACGCGGCCCATCGCCGGAACGCGGCCGCGCGGCACCAGCGGGCTGACGGACGTGGCGCTGTCGGAGGAGCTGATCGCGCACCCCAAGGAGCGGGCCGAGCACATCATGCTCGTGGATCTCGAGCGCAACGACCTGTCGCGCGTGTGCGTGCCCGGCAGCGTCAAGGTGAACGAGAACATGGTGATCGAGTCCTACGCCCAGGTTCACCACATCGTCTCGAACATCCGCGGCCAGCTCTACGAGGACATCGCGCCCGGCGACGTGATCCGCGCGGTCTTTCCCGGCGGCACCATCACCGGATGCCCCAAGGTGCGGTGCATGGAGATCATCGCCGAGCTGGAGCGGGTGGGCCGCGGGCCCTATACCGGCTCCATGGGCTATGTGAACCGCGACGGCGGGATGGACCTCAACATCCTGATCCGGACCCTCGTGCGCGACGGCGATTCGCTGAGTCTCAGGGCCGGCGCCGGGATCGTCGCCGATTCGATTCCCGACCGCGAGCTCGAAGAGACTCGGGCGAAGGCGGGCGCGATCGTGCTCGCCCTCGTCACCGAGAATTGAAGGCATGGCGGCGATCCCCATACTGGTGAACGGCGAGGCGGGAGAGCAGATCCCGGTCCTCGACCGCGGCTTCCAGTACGGCGACGGGCTGTTCGAGACGATCAGGGTGGACGGCGGCGCCCCCGAGTTCTGGGACCGCCACATGGCGCGGCTCGCCTTCGGCTGCGCCCGGCTCGCGATCCCCGCCCCCGATGCGGCGCTGCTGCGGCGCGAGGCGATGCGGCTGTGCGAGGGCGCGGGCGACGGCGTGCTCAAGATCATCGTGACGCGCGGCATCGGCGGGCGCGGCTACAACCCCGCCGGGGCCGCCTCGCCCAGCCGGGTCGTCGCCCTTCACCCGGCGCCCGATCACCCCGAATCCTTCGCCCGTGAGGGCGTGCGGCTGCACCTGTGTGAGACCCGGCTTTCCGATCAGCCGAGGCTGGCGGGGCTCAAGCACCTGAACCGGCTCGAGCAGGTGCTGGCGCGCTCGGAATGGAGCGACGCGGAGACGGCGGAAGGATTGATGTGCGACGGCGCGGACGCCGCGATCGAGGGGACGATGTCGAATCTGTTCCTGATTCACGGCGGCGAGATCCACACGCCCGACCTCGCGCGCTGCGGCGTCGCCGGAATCATGCGCGCCGTCGTCCTCGAGATGGCGCGCGGCATGGGATTCAGCGTCAAGACGCGGCGCGTCGCGCGCGCCGAGGTCGACGAGGCCGACGAGGTCTTCGTCACCAACAGCGTCATCGGCATCTGGCCGGTGCGCGCCCTCGGGGAGCGCAAGCTGCGCCGCGGCCCGATCACGGCGGAGCTGGTCGAGGCCTTGGCCCGCCTGAGGCAGGACCGCGCGGACGCGGCGCGCGCCTAGGGCGCGCCGGCCTTCGGCATCCCGGGTGTGGACTTTTCCGGCGGCTCGTCCCCGGGCTTGATCCCCAGCATCTCCCTCAGCTTCGCGATCTGCTGCTGGAGCGAGGCCAGCCAGGGCGCGTCCTTGGGCGCGTCGGCGGCGAGCGCCTCCCAGGTCGCGAGCGCCGCGCGCGGCTCGCCCGCCTGCATGCTGGCCAGCCCGAGGTAGAAGCGCGCCCGCGGCTCGTTGGCATCCAGGGCCAGCGCGGCCTCGAAGGCGTCGCGCGCCTTGGGCGTCACGACTCCGCCGCTCGCGAACACCAGCGCCTCGCCCTCGCTGGCGGGCAGGTTGGCGTCCTTGGGGTCGAGCGTCGCGGCGTGGGCGAAGGCGGCCGCGGCCTCTTCATAGCGCTGGAGCACCGCGTAGGAGCGCGCCAGCATGAACCAGCCCTTGAGATCGTCCGGCTGGCGCGCCAGCCGCGCGGCGAGCCCCTCGACCATCTGCTCGATCTTGCCCATGTCCACCGGCGCCGCCGTGCCCGCGCCGGCCGCGGCGCGCTCCGCGAAAGGGTGCCCGGGCATGTCGGGCGCGCCCAGGTCGAGATAAAGCGCGATCGCCGCCAGCGGCCCGACCACCGCCGCCGCGATCAGCGTCGCGCGGGAAACCAGGCTGCGCCGGGCCGGCGCCGGCGACGGGCGGGCCGCATCCACGCCGAGAATCCGCCGCTCGATCTCGAGGCGCGCGGCGGCGGCCTCCGCGCCGCTCAGCGTGCCGCGGGATTCGTCGCGCGCGACTTCGGCCAGCTGGTCGCGATAGACCGCGAGATCGAAACTTTCGCGCGCCGCGCCGCGCCCCTTGCGCACGAACGGGAACAGCAGGATCGCGGCGGCGGCCGCCGCCATTCCGGCGATGACGATCCAGAGACTCATGGGCCGTCGGAGCGAAGCAGCTCGTCCAGGCGCTTGCGCTCGGCCGCGCTCAGCGGCTTGGGCGCCTGCTGGCGCCGGCGGGCGAAATAGACCGCGATCCCCGCAAGCCCGAGCGCGGCCAGGACCAGCGGCCCGAACCACAGCGCGTAGGTCTGCTCGTTCACCGGCGGCTTCAGCAGCACGAAGTCGCCGTAGCGGGCGACGATGAAGTCCATCACCTGCTGGTTGGTATCGCCCGCCAACAGCCGCTTGCGCACGAGGACGCGGAGGTCGTGCGCGAGATCCGCCTGCGAATCGTCGATGGATTCGTTCTGGCAGACGAGGCAGCGCAGATGCTGGCTGATGTCGCGCGCGCGCTGCTCGAGGACGGGATCGCTCAGCATCTCGCCCGGCTCGACCGCGCGCGCGGCGCCGGGAAGCGCGACGCAGGCGAGCGCCAGGGCGAAGAGAATAGCGCGCCCGCGTCTCACGGCTGGGACGCCTTGACCAGCGGCAGGATCGTCTTCTCCAGGTCGCTCGAGGTGAGCGGCCCGACGGAGCGGTGGAGAATCCGCCCGTGCGCGTCCACGACGAAGGTCTCGGGCACGCCGTAAACGCCCCAGTCGATCGCGACCCTTCCGTTGCGGTCCGCGCCGATGCGCTGATAGGGATCGCCGAGCTCGTTCAGCCAGCGCGCCGCATCCTCCGGCTTGTCCTTGTAGTTGATTCCGTAGATGGGGACGACGCCGCTCTCCTTGAGGCGCATCAAAAGCGGATGCTCCACCTTGCAGGGGATGCACCAGGACGCGAACACGTTCACCAGGACGGGTTTGCCCTCGAGATCGGCGGTCGAAAGGCCGCGCTTCTTGTCCTCCAGCCCCGGCAGCGGCGGAAGGTCGAATTGGGGCACCGGCTTTCCGACCAGCGCCGAGGGCAGCTTCTCGGGATTGCGCCAGAGCCCCGACATGAGGATGGCGACGATGCCGATGAAGAGCGCGATGGGGAGGAAATATTTGTAAGGCATCGAATCGGCGTCACGCGCTGGCCCGCGCGCCGGCGGCGAGCGCGCGCTTGCGCGTGGGCGCGCCGATGCGGTAGCGGCGGTCGCTGAGCGACACCAATCCCCCCAGGAACATGATGACGGCGCCGCCGAACAGCCAGGGAATGAGCGGATTGAAATAGATGCGGGTGGTCCAGCCGTCCCCGGTCTTGTCGCCCAGCGTGGCGTAAAGGTCGAAAAGCCCGTTGGTGCGGATCGCGGCCGCCGTGATCGGCATGCCCTGGACGGGATAGAGCCGCTTCTCCGGAAGCATCACGGCGACGGGCTTGCCGTCCTGCGTCACGGTGAAGCGCGCCTGGTTGGCGGTGTAATTGGGACCCTGCGTTTCGGTCACGCCGTTGAGCGTGAAGGTATAGCCGGCGACATTGACGGAATCGCCCGGACGCATGACCTGGATGCTCTCGATGCGCCACGCACTCGAGACCGTGATGCCGGCGATGACGATGGCGAGCCCGGCATGGGCGATGGTCATGCCGTAGGCGGCGCGCGGCAGGGCCGCGGCGCGGCGCAAGCTGTCGCGCCAGTCCACGCGGAACAGCCGGATGCGGTCGGCGAACTCGATCAGCGTCGCCGCCAACAGCCACATGGCGAGCGCGATCCCGCCATAGGCGAGCACCGAGCCGTGGGTCGCGAAGATGAAGGCGGCGAAGGCGACGACGATGCTCACCGCCGCCGCCAGCTTGAGCCGCGAGAGCGCGCCTGCGAGGTCGGCGCGCTTCCACGACAGCATCGGGCCGATTCCCATCACCAGGATCATCGGGACCATGAGCGGCACGAAGGTGGCGTTGAAATAGGGCGGGCCCACCGAGACCTTGTCGCCGCCGATGGAATCGAGGAACAGCGGATAGAGCGTGCCGATGAAGACGGTGGCCGCGCCCACCGCCAGCAGGAAGTTGTTGAGGACGAGAGATCCCTCCCGGCTGATCGCCGAAAACAAGCCGCCGGACTTGAGCCGCGGCGCGCGCAGGGCATAGAGGAACAGCGAGCCGCCGATGGCGACCCCGAGCAGCAGCAGGATGAACAGCCCGCGCGCGGGATCGTTGGCGAAGGAATGGACCGAGGTCAGCACCCCGGAGCGGACCAGGAAGGTGCCGATCAGGCTGAGCGAGAAGGTCAGGATCGCGAGCAATATGGTCCAGGACTTCAGCGCGTCGCGCTTCTCGGTCACGATCGCGGAGTGGAGAAGCGCGGTGCCCGCTAGCCACGGCATGAACGAGGCGTTCTCGACCGGGTCCCAGGCCCACCAGCCGCCCCAGCCGAGCGTGTAATAGGACCACCAGCTTCCCATCGCGATGCCGAGAGTGAGGAAGCACCAGGCCGCGAGCGTCCAGGGCCGCACCCAGCGCGCCCAGGCGGCGTCCACGCGCCCCTCGATGAGCGCGGCGATGGCGAACGAGAACGCCATCGAGAACCCGACATAGCCGAGATAGAGGAAGGGCGGATGGAAGGCGAGCCCGGGGTCCTGCAGCAGCGGATTGAGATCGCGGCCGTTCGCCGGCACCGGGACCAGCCGCAGGAACGGGTTCGAGGTGAGGACGATGAACAGCAGGAACCCCGCCGCGATCATCCCCTGGACCGAGAGCACGCGGGCGCGAAGCTGGGGCGGGAGATTGCCGCCGAAGAGCGCGACCGACATCCCGAACAGCGACAGGATCAGCACCCACAGCACCATCGAGCCCTCGTGATTGCCCCAGGTGCCGGCGATCTTGTAAAGGAGCGGCAGCGCCGAATTGGAGTTCTCGGCGACGGTGGCGACCGAGAAATCGGAGACGATGTAGAGATAGGTGAGGCAGGCGAAGGCCACCGCGACGAAGGCGAACTGGCCGACCGCGGCGGGCTCGGCCACGTTCATCCACAGCACCCGCCCGCGCGCGGCGCCCGCCAGCGGGAAGAACGCCTGGGCGCAGGCGAGGATCAGCGCGAGCCCCAGCGCGAAATGGCCGATCTCGGCGATCACGAGGGCGGCCCCTTGGGCATGGTGCTTTCGTTCTCCTTCCAGCGCCCCGCCTTCTTGAGCGCCTTGACGACCTCGGGCGGCATGTATTTCTCGTCGTGCTTGGCCAGCACCTCGCTCGCCTGGAAATTCCCGTTGGCGCGCAGATGCCCTTCGGCGACGACGCCCTGGCCCTCGCGGAAGAGATCGGGCAGCGCGCCCTTGTAGGTGACGGGAATCTCGTGGGCGCGGTCGGTGATGCGGAAGGTCACGGTGAGGCCGTCGGCCTTCTTGACGAGGCTGCCCTCCTCCACCAGGCCGCCGACGCGGATGCGGCGGTCGGGCGCGACGTGCTTGGCCAGGATCTCGCTCGGCGAATAGAAGAACACGAGGTTGTCCCGGAAGGCGGCGAGCACGAGCGCGACCGCGATCCCCAGCCCCGCCATGCCGAACAGAAGAAAGTAGAGACGGCGGCGCTTGCGCGTCATCGTTCCGTCCGCGCGGGCTTCCCCCGCGTCTCGCCCAGTTCCGCGAGGTCGCGCTCGCGCGCGCGCAGGGCGTGCACGGTCTGCGCGAGCAGGCCGATCATCACCACCGCGGCCAGCGCGTAGGCCGGCCACACGAACACGGCGTAGCCGCCCATGGCGAGAAATTGCGAGAGCGTTTCCATCGAAGCCCTAGGCCGCGCCGCCGGGCGCCGGGCGCAGCATCTCCGCCGGCGCGTGCACGCGCGCCATGCGCGCGATCCGGACCTTGCGGGCGACCAGCTCGGCGCGCATGCGCAGGATCAGCAGGGCGACGAAATAGGCGGTGAATCCGAGCGCCATCAAAAACAGCGGCAGCAGCATGGAGGGCGCGATGGTGGGCCCGCCGAGGCGCATGATGCTCGCCGGCTGATGCAAGGTGTTCCACCAGTTCACCGACCAATGGATGATCGGCACGTTGACGAAGCCGACCAGCGCCAGCACCGCGGCCGCGCGCTCGCCGCGCGAGGAATCCTCGAACGCGTTCATCAGCGCCATGTGGCCGAGATAGAGGAAGAAGAGGATGAGGACGGAGGTGAGGCGCGCGTCCCAGACCCACCAGGTGCCCCACATCGGCTTGCCCCACAGCGAGCCGGTGGCGAGCGCCAGGAAGGTGAAGCAGGCGCCGATCGGCGAGGCGGCCTTGGCCGCGACATGGGCGAGCGGATGCTTCCACACCAGCGCCACGCCGCTCGCCGCCGCGATCACGGTATAGACGAAAAGCGCCATCCAGGCCGCGGGCACGTGGATGTACATGATCCGCACCGATTCGCCCTGCTGATAGTCGGGCGGCGAGGCGAAAAGGGCGAAATACAGGCCGGCCGCGATCAGGGCCGCGGCCGCGAGCGCGCTCCAGGGAAGGACCGCGGCACTCAGGCGCAGAAAGCGGGCGGGATTGGCGAAACGGTGCATGTCGGGCTTGATCTAAGCTATTCCAGGGCCTGGCGCAAGGCGCCAGCCGCGGCGAACGGGGCGAGCGGAAGCGCCGCCGCCAGCAGGCCCGAAAGCGCCAGCAGATGCGGGCGCGCGCTCAAATCCTGGAGAGTCGCGTCGACCGCGCCGACGGCGAAGATCAGGACCGGCACGTAGAGCGGCAGCACCAGCAGCGACAAAAGGACGCCCCCCCGCCGGGCGCCGATCGTGAGCGCCGCGCCGATCGCGCCCACCAGCGACAAGGTGGGTGTGGCGAGCAGCATGGCCGCGATGAGCGTCGGCAGGCCGTGCGCGTCCATGTGGAGGAGGATTCCGAGAAGCGGCGCGGCGATGAGAAGCGGCGCGCCCGCGAGCAGCCAGTTGGCGCCGCATTTGGCGAGCACCACCGCCTCGAGCGGCAGGGGCGAAAGCGCGTAGAGGTCGAGGCTGCCGTCCTCGTAGTCGGCCTGGAACAGCCGCTCGAGGGACAGCATGGTGGCGAGCAGGGCTGTCACGAACACGACGCCGCCGGCGATGCGCGCGAGCAGATTGGGCTCGGGCCCGACGCCCAGCGGAAACAAGACCGCCGCGAGCACGAAGAAGCCGACCGCGAGGCTCGCGTCGCCCCCCTGGCGGAACGCGATCCGCAGCTCGCGCGCGACGATCAGGAAGAAGCGCCTCACCCCAGCACCTCCGCGATGTCGATCGCCGCCGCCCGGTCGAGATCGAGCTCCAAAGCGCCGGGAAGCGCCAGCTCGGCGTGGGTCGCGACGACCGCGAGCCCGCCCTCGCGCAGATGCTCGGCCAGCGCCTCGGTCAACAGCGCCGTCGACTCGGCGTCGAGCGAGACGGTCGGCTCGTCGAGAAGCCACAGGCTCGCGGGTGCGGCCAGGATCCGGGCGAGCGCCAGGCGCCGCCGCTGGCCGGCCGAGAGCATGCGCGCCGGGATGTCGGCGAGCCGCGCCAGCCCGAAGCGCGCCAGCGCGCCTGCCACCGCCGCCGGCTTCGCGTGGCCGCGGGAAAGCGCGCTCCAGAAGGCGAGATTCTCGAACACGCTGAGGCCCGGCTTCACGGCGTCGAGATGCCCGATGTAATGGAGGCGCGCATTGTGCCCTTCGGGGTCGCGCGCGATCGGCCGCCCGTCCCAGGCGATCGTGCCCTTGGCCGGGCGCAGCAGGCCGGCCATGAGGCGCAGCAGGCTCGACTTGCCGCTGCCGTTGGTCCCGCGCAGGACCAGAAGCTGCCCGTCGTCGAGCCCGAAGCCGAGGCGCCCGAACACGGCGCGCTCGCCGCGGACGCAATAAAGGTCGCTTCCCTCGAACAGGCTCATGGGGCGTTGGGTTTCGCGCTGACGGAGTGATGGCCCGCCGCGGCTTGGCGGGCCGCGGCGGCGCAGCCTAGCACAGGGCGCGCCGGCCTCAACAGCCGCGCTTGGCCGAATCGGCGCCCCGACGCGAAGCACAAGAAAAACGGCCACCGGACAAGGCCGGTGGCCGTTCAGCTATCCAGTCGGGGGAGGACCGGATCAGGGGTATCCAGCCGGGGGAGGCTGGATGTTCGGGGCGTCCGGCCCGGGGAAGGCCGGACTTTTTTATAACAGCACTGCTAGGGAGCAACATGCCGTTTTGATGGTGGGGATTTAACCGCCCAAATTTGTCGGCATTGGGCCCGGATTATGGCAACAATGTGATTTTTCGCGCCGCCCCGGGGGCCGCGAAATGCCTGGATTCCTTGGCCGCCGTGGGCGGCGGCGGGGCGAATCTGGTATAAGCAGGGCCGCGCCCCCAAGGGGCGGCCCGCGAAGGGAAATCCGGAAAGACCGGAAGAACCGCAAGAAAGTGGGGGGACCGCTCTTGCCCAATCCCGTGCACGACAGCTTCGAGACCCGCCGCACGCTCGACGTGGAGGGCCGCCGCTACGCCTATTACAGCCTCGCGGCCGCGGCCGAGAAGATCGGCGACGTCGCGCGGCTTCCGGTCACGCTCAAGGTGCTGCTGGAGAACCTGCTGCGCTTCGAGGACGGGCGCAGCGTCACCCCCGACGACATCGTGGCGATGGAGGCCTGGTTCTCGGAGCGCGCCTCGAGCCGCGAGATCGCCTTCCGCCCGGCGCGCGTGTTGATGCAGGACTTCACCGGCGTCCCTGGCGTCGTCGATCTGGCGGCCATGCGCGACGCGATCGTGACGGCCAAGGGCGATCCCGCCCGCATCAACCCCCTCAACGCGGTCGATCTCGTGATCGACCATTCCGTGATGGTGGACCGCTTCGGCACCCCGGACGCCTTCCGCGCCAATGTCGCGCGCGAGTACGAGCGCAACCGCGAGCGCTACGAGTTCCTGCGCTGGGGCCAGGACGCCTTCGACAATTTCCGGGTGGTGCCGCCGGGCACCGGCATCTGCCATCAGGTCAACCTCGAATACCTCGCCCAGTCGGTGTGGACGAAGGCGCAAAACGGCGAGACGCTCGCCTTCCCCGACACCTTGGTCGGCACCGACAGCCACACCACCATGGTCAACGCGCTGGGCGTCTTGGGCTGGGGTGTCGGCGGAATCGAGGCCGAGGCCGCGATGCTGGGCCAGCCCATCTCGATGCTGATCCCCGAGGTGATCGGCTTCCGCCTCGAGGGAAAGCTGAGCGAGGGCGCGACCGCCACCGATCTCGTGCTCACCGTCACCGCCATGCTGCGCAAGCTCGGCGTGGTCGGGAAGTTCGTCGAGTTCTTCGGCCCCGGCCTCGCCCACCTGACGCTTCCCGACCGCGCCACCATCGCCAACATGGCGCCCGAATACGGCGCCACCTGCGGCTTCTTCCCGGTGGACGAGGAGACGCTGCGCTATCTCGCCTTCACCGGCCGCGATGCGGCCCGCGTGAAGCTGGTCGAGGCCTATGCGAAAGAGCAGGGAATGTGGGGCGGCGTGGATTCGACCGAGCCCGTGTTCAGCGACACCGTCGGGCTCGATCTCGCCGCCGTCGAGCCCTCGCTCGCCGGTCCCCGCCGCCCCCAGGACCGCGTGCCGCTGTCCAAGGCCGCGAGCTCCTTCGCGCGCACGCTGGCGGGGGCCTTGGGCGCCAACGGCAGCGGCGGACCCAGCACCATGGCCCAGGAGGGCGGCCCCGCGCCGCCCGCGGAGCGCGCCGCCCCGGTCGAGGACGCGAACTACGAGCTCAAGGACGGGGCGGTGGTGATCGCCGCCATCACCAGCTGCACCAACACCTCGAATCCGAGCGTGCTGATGGGCGCCGGGCTGCTCGCCCGCAACGCGGTCAAGCGCGGCCTTTCCGTCAAGCCCTGGGTCAAGACCTCGCTCGCCCCCGGCTCCCAGGTGGTGACCGACTACCTCGCCGCGGCGGGATTGAGCGAATACCTCGACCGGCTCGGGTTCAACCTGGTCGGCTACGGCTGCACCACCTGCATCGGCAATTCCGGCCCCCTCGATCCCCCGATCGCGGCGGCGGTGGAGCACGGCAATCTGATGGTCTGCGCGGTGCTTTCCGGGAACCGCAATTTCGAGGGCCGCATCAACCCCCATGTGCGCGCCAACTACCTCGCCTCGCCGCCGCTGGTCGTCGCCTATGCGCTGGCCGGCACGCTGGCCTGCGACCTGACGCGCGATCCCCTGGGCGAGGACGACAAGGGCAACCCGGTCTATCTGCGCGACATCTGGCCCTCGAACGTGGAGATCCAGCAGGCCATCGACTCGACGCTCACCCCCGACATGTTCCGGAAACGCTATTCGGACGTGTTCCGCGGCGACGAGACCTGGCGGGCGGTCGCCACGACCGCCGGCGTGACCTACGCCTGGAAGCCCGACAGCACCTATGTGAAGCGCCCGCCCTTCTTCGACGGCCTGGCGCGCGAGCCCGCCCCGCCATCCGACATAAAGGGCGCGCGGCTCCTGGCGCTGCTGGGCGATTCGGTCACCACCGACCACATCTCGCCCGCCGGCGCGATCAAGAAGGACAGCCCCGCCGGGCACTACCTGATGGAGCGCGGCGTCGCGCCTGCCGACTTCAACTCCTACGGCTCGCGGCGCGGCAACCACGAGGTCATGATGCGCGGCACCTTCGCCAACATCCGCCTGCGCAACGAGATGGCGCCCGGCACCGAGGGCGGCATGACCCGCCACATGCCGGACGGCGAGACCATGGCCATCTTCGACGCCGCCATGAAATACGAGAAGGAGAACGTGCCGCTCGTCGTCGTCGCCGGCGCGGAATACGGCACCGGCTCGTCGCGCGACTGGGCGGCGAAGGGCACGAGGTTGCTCGGCGTGCGCGCCGTCATCGCCGAGAGCTACGAGCGCATCCACCGCTCCAACCTCATCGGCATGGGCGTGCTGCCCCTCGCCTTCGAGGAAGGCGTCACCCGCGCGACCCTCGGCCTCGACGGCTCGGAGACCTTCGACATCACCGGGCTGGCCGGCGGTGTGAAGCCCGGCATGACGGTCGCCTGCCGCATCGCGCGCGCCGGGGCCGCCGCGCAATCCGTCACTCTCCGCTGCCGCATCGACACCCTCGACGAGGCGGAATATTACCGCCACGGCGGCATCCTCCATTACGTCCTGCGCAACCTCATGGCGGCCTGAGGTCGGCGTCGAGCGGTTCCCCACGAACGGGAACCGCTCCTGGCCGCGACTGCGGCCCGGCGCTCCTGCGCCGCGCCCGCGCAGCCGCGGGCCAAAGGCCCGCCGGCGCGAGCGACAAGGACGCCCGCTCTCACCGACAAGTGATTGGTCCGTGAGGGGCATGGCGCGCCATTCTCGTGGTCATGAGACCGCGCACATCATGGACGGCCCTGGCCCTGGGCGCGCTGCTCGTCGCGGCGGGCCCCCGCGCTTTCGCGCAAAACGCGGACGCGGCGCCGGCGCGCACGGTGGTCGAGCTCTTCACCTCCCAGGGCTGCTCGTCCTGCCCGCCGGCGGACGCGCTGCTGCGCGAGCTCTCGAAGCGCGCGGACGTCATCGCCCTTTCGATCCACGTCAACTACTGGGACTACATCGGCTGGAAGGACCCGTTCGCGTCGGACGAGACCACCGCCCGCCAGCATCTCTACGCCCAGGCGCTCCGCCAGCGTTACGTCTACACCCCCGAGATGGTGATCGACGGCTACGTGGACGTCACCGGCTCGCGCGAGTCCGAGGTCAAGGACCTGATCGCGAAGGCCGCCAAGCGCGACCGGCTGCGCCTCGACGTGACCGCGAAGATGGAAGGCGGCAAGATCGCGGTCTCGGTCCCGGGCGCCGACACCGGCGAAAAGGCGACCGTGTGGCTGCTCACCATGGACCGCGAGCACGTGACCAAGGTGGCGCGCGGCGAGAACGGCGGCCGCACGCTCACCGACGCCAACGTCGTGCGCGAGGTGCGCAAGCTCGGCGTCTGGACCGGCGCGCCGCTCGAACTCACCGCCGAGGTGCCCGACGCCGACGAATACGCCGGCTGCGCGATCCTGGTCCAGAGCGGGAACGTCGGCCCCGTCGTCGGCGCCGCCGTGGTTTCGATGCCCTGACGCGCCCCGACGCGCGTCAGCGCGCGTAGGTCCCCATCAACACCGCTTCCTCGAGGACGTGGGGCTTTGCCGCCTTCTTGACGTGCTCGCAATCGGCGTCGAGCGGCAGCTCCAGCCGGGCGGCGCCCAGCGCCATCAGCCGGAAATAGTAATGATGGGTGCCGTGGCCCCGCGGCGGGCACGGCCCGCCGTAGCCGGGCCGGTCGAAGTCGGTGACGGCCTGGCGCACCTTCCCCACCTCGGCGTCGGGCGCGAAGCCCTCGGGCAATTCCGCGTGGTCGGCGGGGATGTTGTAGATGCCCCAGTGGTGCCAGGTGCCCATCGGCGCGTCCGGGTCCTCGCAGACCAGGGCGAAGCTCTTGGTGCCCGCGGGCGCGCCCGACCAGGAAAGGGGCGGCGAGAGGTCGTCGCCCTCGCAGGAGTGCCGCCTGGGGATGGGGTTCCCCTGGGCAAAGGCGGAACTCTTGAGCGTCATCGCCATGGCGGCCGCGCTTCTGCGTTTCAGCGAAAATAGTCTACCATGGAACCCGTTGCCCGGGGGATGGCATGGAGAACGGCCGCAACGAGAAGACCGGCCGCGGCGGGGAGCGCGGGGAGCTCCTGGGCCGGATCGAGGAGGAATACCGGGAGACCGCCGTCTGGACCGGCAAGGAGGCGATCGACCCGCGCCTGCGCGCGGCGCTCCTGGCGGTCGCGCGCGAGGATTTCGTGCCGCCCGCCTCGGAATACGCCGCCTACGCCAACCTGCCGCTCCCCATCGGCTTCGGCCAGACGATCTCCCAGCCCTACATCGTCGCCATCATGACCGACCTTCTGGGGCTCACCCCCGATTCGGTGGTGCTCGAGATCGGGACCGGCTCCGGCTATCAGGCCGCCGTGCTGGCGAAGCTCGCCCGCAAGGTTTACAGCATCGAGGTCGTGCCCGAGCTCGCGGAAACCGCCGCCGCGCGCCTGAAGCGCCTGGGCTACGCGAACGTCGAGGTGAGACAGGGCGACGGCTTCGCCGGCTGGCCCGAGAACGCCCCCTTTGACGCCATCATCGTCACCGCCGCGGCGGCCGAGATCCCCCCGCCCTTGCTCGACCAGCTCAAGCCCGGCGGGCGCATGGTGATCCCGGTCGGCCGCCCCTTCGAATCCCAGGAGCTCGTCGTCGTCGCCAAGGACGCCGAAGGCCACGTCACCAAGCGCCCGGTGCTCCCCGTCGCCTTCGTCCCCCTGGTGCGGGGGAAGGCGGGCGGCAAAGCGGAAGGTTAGGGTGGGAAGGGAAGGCCGCTGTGGCCTCGGGGAGCCTAAGCCCGCCACGAGGATCGCTAAATCGCAGATCGGAAAGGGCCAAAAGGCCTTTCGCCAGATCAAGGGCCGTAATCCAACCCACTGGGCGATTACGCCGACGGAAGTGAGGGCAAAACGCCACATCCGTCGGGAATGGCGAAAGTTCCTTGCCCTCGTTTTAGCAAGCAACTTAAGGTTTTAATTTTGGGCAAAATAAAACCGGCGGGCCGGAACCCGCCGGGGCTGATGGCGAACCATCTAGCGTTGACAGGTGCTACTTATGACAGAATCAAACGAAGGTCAAGGAAAAAATCACGAACGAAAGGTTAAAGCCGCGCTCTACATCGACGGCTTTAATCTTTACCATTCTATACTGGAACTAAGAAGGAATTACCTAAAATGGGTTAACCTTTGGGAACTAGGGGAATTGATTATTCCAACGAACTCGCACGAGCTAGTTAAGGTATTATTTTGTACGGCCTACAATAAAAAGGATTTTGATAAACTCACGCGACATCAGAAATATGTAAGGGCACTCGAGCACGTCGGGGTGACGTGTGAGCTCGGCCATTTCATCAAAGATCCGCGCAGATGCCGCAATTGCGGCCATGAGTGGGTGGAGGACGCTGAAAAAGAAACGGACGTTAATGTCGCCGTCCACTTACTTAATGATGCGTACCGCAACATTTTTGACCACGGATACGTGCTAACGGCGGACTCAGATCAGGCCGCCGTCGCTCGCCTTTTTAAGGTTGAGTTTCCACAAAAGGCGCTCACCGTGGTTACGCCGCCAAAGCGGCCGCCCAGCAAATCCATCTTGCGACATGTGGATAGTGACATTTCCCTAAACAGGGATCATTTTGAACTCAGTCTGTTGCCGCCAACGCTTTTCAACCCAGACGGTTCCGTGGCTGTCATAAGACCACATGAATACGCGACCCCTCCGGGGCACGCGCGTCCGGTAAAAATTGAGAGCTAGAATTTTCCGCGCGATGGCCGACCATACTTTTCGAGCATACGGCCATTTGATCTTGGGCCCTTATTTGGCTTCGGCGGCATACTAAGCGCCGGCTTTAGGGCCTCATCACGACGCCTGCCCTGCTCCAGCTTCTTCTTTTCGATAGTTGGGGGTACCGTGCCAAGGCTACCGATCCAACGTCTCCTAACTTGCGACGACCTCCGCGCTATCGGGCTGGTCGTGACGAACTGGGCCTATCTGGAGGGCACTATAGACCGCGCGATTTGGACCTTGCTGCAAGTCAACACGATTGAGGGCAGAATAATCACAACGCATGCCAGTCTCCCATCTAGGTTGAACATGCTGGAAGCCGCCGCGCGGGTGCGGTTTACGTCTCTCCGAGAAGAATCGACAACGGCCAGGCGGCTTGCAAAACGCATTCGGCGCATGTCGAGCCGCCGCAACCGATTGATTCATGGATCGTGGTCTGTCTCCGCAGACGAACCCGGCCTGAAATTCGTTCATACATTCACGGCGCGCGGACGTGTCACGCCGACCATTGAAGAAGCGACCGTCCCCCAAATCGAGCGATTCGCAGCTGTGATTGAGAATATTACCGACGACCTTGATGGGTTTGAGGCCGATTGCAGAACGGCCATACCGACTCTTCCCTCGCCGCTCGAAATGCTGCGCGAATTAGAAGACGCGTTAATTCGTCAATGTCCCAGCGGTCAAGACCGTCAGTAGCGTACAATTCCTCAAATGCTGCCTCGGCCGCATCCATCGTTCCGAGCGTGATCTCAATCTCACCTAGATCGCCAGCCTGTCGGACCTGTTTCCTGAACATGATCCCACTTGCGTTCGGGGCGTTGTAGGTATATAATCCTACAACAATTCAGCCGCCGTGTAAAGGGAAAGATCGCCGCCCCCCACCCCACCCCCTGTTTACATTTGTTGACATTGGCGGGGAAAAGTCGGGTCCGGGCGGGCTCGGGGGCGTGAGACGAAGGCCGGGCGCGGGTTTGCGTCGAGAAGCGGTTCCGCGGCGCGTCAGCCGGGCGTCAACGGAAGCGAAGCAAAACCGGTGCATGTGATGGCAAGGCGCAGGGAATCCGGTTCCGCGTCGAAGGGTCTCGCCGCCCTTGCAACGCGGCCCGTAAAACCCGATTCTTCCGGCATGGCGAGGTTCGCGCCCGGGACGCGGCTGACCGCCGTCCTCGGCCCCACCAACACCGGCAAGACCTATCTGGCGATCGAGCGCATGCTCGGCCACGCGAGCGGGATGATCGGCTTCCCGCTGCGCCTGCTGGCGCGCGAGAACTACGACCGCGTCGTGCGCCTGGTCGGCGCCCGCCACGTCGCGCTGGTCACCGGCGAGGAGAAGATCGTCCCGCCCACCGCGCGCTATTTCCTGTGCACCGTCGAATCGATGCCGCTCGACCGCCGCGTCGCCTTCCTCGCCATCGACGAGGTCCAGCTCGCCGCCGACTCCGACCGCGGCCACGTCTTCACCGACCGCCTTCTGCGCGCCCGCGGGTTCGAGGAGACCATGCTGCTGGGCGCCGACACCATCCGCCCCCTCATCCGCCGCCTGCTGCCCGACGCGGAGTTCGTCGCGCGTCCCCGCTTCTCGACGCTCAGCTATTCGGGGCCGAAGAAGATCACGCGGTTGCCCAAGCGCAGCGCCGTGATCGCCTTCTCGGCCGCCGACGTCTACGAGCTGGCGGAGCTGGTTCGGCGCCACCGCGGCGGCGCGGCGGTGGTGCTGGGCGCGCTCAGCCCGCGCGCGCGCAACGCCCAGGTCGCGATGTTCCAGTCCGGCGAGGTGGACCACATCGTCGCCACCGACGCGATCGGCATGGGCCTCAACATGGACATCGACCACGTCGCCTTCGCCCGCCTCGCCAAGTTCGATGGCCGCGGCCCCCGCCGCCTGTCGGCCGCCGAGATCGCCCAGATCGCGGGGCGCGCCGGCCGCCACATGAGCGACGGCACCTTCGGCACCACCACCGAGATCGGCCCGCTCGATCCCGAGATCGTGGCCGCGGTCGAGGAGCACCGCTTCGATCCGCTTCCGGGCGTCTTCTGGCGCAACGCCGCCCTCGATTTCGCCTCGCTCGAGCGCCTGCTCGCGAGCCTGGAGCGCGCGCCCGGCAATCCGTACCTGATGCGCGCGCCGGTGGCCGACGACCACATGGCGCTGGCCGCCCTTGCCCGCGATCCGGAGGTGGCGGCACGCGCCACCGGGCGCGAGGCGGTGCGCCTGCTGTGGGAGGTCTGCCAGATCCCCGACTTCCGCAAGACGCTGAGCGACGTCCACACCGGCCTCATCAAGCGCATCTTCCTTCATCTCACCGGCCCGAACGCGTGCCTGCCGGAGGCGTGGGTCGCCGGCAACATCGCCCGGCTCGACCGCACCGACGGCGACATCGACACGCTCGCCGGGCGCATCGCCCACATCCGCACCTGGACCTACATCGCCTATCGCGGCGACTGGATGGCCGATTCGCAGCATTGGCAGGAGGCGACGCGCGCCATCGAGGACAAGCTCTCCGACGCGCTCCACCGCTCGCTGACCCAGCGCTTCGTGGACCGGCGCTCCGCCATGCTCATCGGCCGGCTCAAGGACAAGGCCGATCTGGTGGCCGCCGTGAAGCCGTCGGGCGAGGTGGTGGTGGAGGGTGCCGCCGTCGGCCGGCTCGAAGGCTTCCGCTTCGTCCCCGACCCCGAGGCCAGCGGCGAGGACATGCGCGCGCTCGCCGCCGCCGCGCGCGTGGCCCTGCGCGGCGAGGTCGCGGCACGGGTCGCGGCGCTGGAAACCGACGACGAGGCGGCCTTCGCGCTGCTCGGCGACGGGCGCCTGGCGTGGCGGGGTGCCGCCGTCGCCCGGCTCAAGCCCGACAAGAACGTGCTCGCCCCGCGCGTCGAGGTGCTGGCGAGCGACCTGCTCGATCCGCGCCAGCGCGAGCGCATCCGCCGCAGCCTTTCGGGTTGGATCGCGCGCTACGCGGAGCAGCGCCTCGCCCCGCTGTTCGGTGCGCGCGCGGCCAAGCTGGGCGGCGGCGCCCGCGGCCTCGTGTTCCAGCTTTGCGAGCATCTGGGCGCGCTCGTCCACGCCCCCGGGCGCGGGCCCGACGCGCTGACCGAGACCGACCGAAAGAAGCTCAAGGACCTCGGCCTTCACCTCGGCCGGGCGGGAAGCTACTTCCCGGCGCTGCTCGATCCCGCCGCCGTCGAGGCCCGCGCCCAGCTCTGGGCCGCGCATCACGGCGTCGCCCCGCCGCTCTATCCCAAGGACAAGACGGTCTCGATCCTGATCGCGCCCGGCGTCGCCGAAGGCTTCTACCAGGCGATCGGCTACCGCCCGTTCCGCGACCGGCGCGGGTTCGGGATCGCCGTGCGCTTCGACGCCGTCGAGCGCCTGTTGCGCGAGGCGCTGCGCCTGGCGCGCCAGGGACCGTTCCTGGCGACCCCCAAGCTGCGCACGCTGGGAAGCTGCCGGGCGGACGATCTGGTGCCGGTGCTGACGGGCCTCGGCTTCGTCGCCGCGGCGGACCCCTCGGGGGTGACCTTCCGGTTGCGGCCGCGGCGCGAGAAAGTGCGCAAACGACAGTCCCGGGACGCGCGCGCGAAAAGCCATCCCCGGGCGCATGCCGATTCGCCCTTCGCCAAGCTGCGCGACCTCGACCTTGGCACGCGAAAGCGGCGATAGGCGCGAAGCCGCGCCGGGCGAAGGGAGCGAAGCGGGCGCGTCGCCGCCGCTGCGCCTCGACAAGTGGCTGTGGTTCGCGCGCTTCTTCAAGAGCCGCACCGCGGCCTCGGAGTTCTGCGCCGCGGGCCGCATTCGCATCGGCCACCAGGTCGTTACCAAGGCGCATTATCCGGTTCGCCCCGGCGACGTGCTGACGTTCGCGCTCGGCAGTCACGTGCGCGTGGTGAGGGTGACGGCGCTCGCCGCGCGCCGGGGGCCGGCGGCGGTCGCGCGCACGCTTTACGAGGACCTGGCGCCGCCGCCGGGAAAATCCCGGACGCCGAAGGCGGGGCCGGTGGGGAAACGCGAAAAGGGCGCCGGGCGCCCGACCAAGACGGAGCGGCGCGCCATCGCCCGCCTGATGGGGCGGTCGTGACCGGGCGCCTTGCGGTAACGGGGCGCGCCGGTTCGCGCGAAAGCCCCACACTGCGCGGGGTTGCCAGCCGCTCGGGCGGCGTGTTACGCAACGCCGCGGACAGATTCCGGCGCTTCCGGCGGGGCGGGGGCAAGCGCCAAGCGAGGGCGAAATGACCTACGTCGTCACCGAGGCCTGCATCAAGTGCAAGTACATGGACTGCGTGGAGGTGTGTCCCGTCGACTGCTTCTACGAAGGCGAGAACATGCTCGTGATTCATCCCGACGAGTGCATCGACTGCGGGGTTTGCGAGCCGGAATGCCCGGTCGAGGCGATCATTCCCGACAACGACCCCAACGCCGAGAAATGGGTGCCGGTGAACAAGCAGTATTCCGAATCCTGGCCCAACATCACCCGCAAGGGCACGCCGCCGGCCGACGCCGACGAGTGGAAGGACGTGCCCGACAAGTTCGAGAAGTACTTCGACCCGGAGCCGCCCAAGCGCTAGGCCGCCCACCCAGCCGGGCCCCGGGGGCCCGCGGATTCCCGGCTTTCCTGGGACAACTTGCCGCACCCGGGCAAGGGTCTGTCATTGCACCGCAAAATGTGCTATAAGATATACATCTAGCTTCGATTTTCGGGGCGAAGACCAGATTTAGCGTGGCCGCGTCCGGAGCGTTCCGCAATAGCTGAATGCCCGGCGCTTTATTGTACCCAAAAGGCATGACCGCAAGAAAAGCGACACATTCGGCCGAGAGGCCCGGTTTTTCGTCCGGCGATTTCGTCGTCTACCCCACCCACGGGGTGGGCCGGATCATCGGCATCGAGAAACAGGAGATTTCGGGCTGCACCCTGCAGCTGTTCGTGATCCGCTTCGAGAAGGAGCGGATGACGCTGCGTGTGCCCGTGGAGAAGGCGACGTCGTCGGGCCTGCGCCGGCTGTCCTCGCGCGACCGCATGCAAGCCGCGATGACGACGCTGCGCAGCCCGGCCAAGGTCAACCGCGCCATGTGGAGCCGCCGCGCCCAGGAGTACGAGGCCAAGATCAACTCCGGCGATCCCGTGTCGATCGCCGAGGTGGTGCGCGACCTGTTCCGCAGCTCGGAGCAGCCGGAGCAGTCGTACAGCGAGCGGCAGATCTACCAGTCGGCGCTCAACCGCCTGGCGCGCGAGCTCGCCGCCGTCGAGAAGATTGATGACAAGGCGGCCGCCGAGCGTCTAGAACAGGTCCTCAAGGCCGCCTGATTCCGCATTCCCCCGCCGCGCGAACCTCACGGTAGTGGGGACTTCGAGATCGCGCAGCAACACGGGGTGCCCCGCGCCAAAGCCGATGCCCGACGACCAGATATTCGCGACCTTGCGGCGGGCGCGGCGAATCTGGGCGATCGCCTCGATCCACGGCGAGGCGCCGCGCGTCGAAGCCATTCACCGCCAGATCGAATCCCGCATCCAGCCCGGCGACCGCGTCGTCTATCTCGGCAACATCCTGGGCCGGGGGGCGAAGGTGCGCGAGACCGTCGACGCCATTCTCGATTTCCGCCGCCGCCTTCTCGCGCGTCCGGGCACGTTCGCCTGCGACGTCGCCTACCTGCGCGGGAGCCAGGAGGAGATGTGGCAGAAGCTGCTCCAGCTCCAGATGGCGCCCAACCCGGCCGAGGTGTTGAAATGGATGCTGGACCAGGGCGTCGGCCCGACGCTCGAGGCCTACGGCGGCGATCCGCGCCAGGCGCTCGATTACGCGCGCCACGGCGCGGTCGCGATCACGCGCTGGACCAATGCGCTTCGGGCCGCGATCCACGCCGCGCCCGGCCACGGCGCCCTGTTCGCGGCGCTCCGGCGCGCCGCCTTCACCGTGCCCGACGTGGACGAGGCCACGATCCTTCTGGTGAACGCCGGCATCGCGGCGAGCCGGCCGCTTTCGGCCCAGACCGACAGCTTCTGGTGGGGCGTCGCCGGCTTCTCGAAGATCGCCGAGCCCTACGCCGGCTTCCGCATGGTGATCCGCGGCTTCGACCCGGAGCATCGCGGCGTCCTCGCGACAGCCTTCACGACCGGGATCGACGCCGGCTGCGGCTTCGGCGGGCCGCTCGTCGCCGCCTGCTTCGACCGCGGCGGCGAGATCCTGGAACTGCTGGAAGCCTAGGACGCGGGCCTTCTACTGCGCCGAGACGATCTTCACGAGCTCGCCCGGCGCGACCGCATCGCCGGGGCCGAGCCCGTTCAGGACGCGGAACCTGTCTTCCGAATAGCTCTCGAAGGGCTGGCGCGCGCTCAGCGACGCCACGGTGTCGCCCGCCGCGACGTTCACGATGCGCAGGCGATAGGGCTGGACGCGCTCGGCTTCCCCGGCGCCGAGCCTGCGGAAGCTGTAGGTCGTGGCCTTGAGCCCTTCGGAAAGCTGCGCCGTGACGGCGGGCGGGGTCACGAAGAAGAATCGCGCGATCCTGTTCGCATCGAAGGCGATGGCGACGGGCCGCGCGTCCATGGTGCCCTGCTGCGTGGAAAGCCGGACCCAGCCGGTCGCCGCCTCCATGTTGTTGACGTTGAGCCTCTCGACGTCGCGAAGCGTCACACCCTTGGCCCAGACCGAGGTGAGATAAGACGCCATCGAAAGGTTGGGCGGGCGCTTGACGAAGTCGAACTCAAGGTGCGCGTTTTGCGGCCCGAGCGCGATGACCGCGTCCGCGCTGTTGATGAGGCGGAAGCCCTGGGGCACCTCGAACTGGAAGCGGAGCTTGGGGTGGACGAAGCGCCGCCCCCGGATCAGCCCCTGGTCGGGGTTGTCGCCGTAGAGGACGCCGTCGAGCTTGCGCAGATAGATGTCGCGGGCCACCACCGGGTTCTTCACGCTGATCCCGCCGGCCTCCGCGATGGCGCGCTCCACCCGGTCGGCCGTGCGCGGGTGGGTCGCGAGCAGGCTGAACTGGTCGGCGGCGCCGGGGGTGCCGGCGATCTCCGCCTCGAGCCGGTCGTGGGCCTGGAGCTTGGAGAGGAACTCCGCCATCGCATGGGGGTCGAAGCCCGCGCGGCTCATGTAGCGCACGCCGCGGGAATCCGCCTCGAACTCCTGCTCGCGCGAATAGCTGCGCAGCACGAGCTGCGCCGCCACGCCGCCGATCTGGCCGACCAGATTGCTGCCCGTGACCGCCCCCAGGATGCCGAGCCCGAGCTGGGCGAAGATGCTCTGGCTGTAGCGCTCCGCCGAATGGTGGGCGGTGATGTGGCCGATCTCGTGGGCCATGACGCCGGCCATCTCCGCCTCGTTGTCGGCCAGCGCCAGCAGCCCGCGCGTGACATAGACGTAGCCGCCGGGAAGCGAGAAGGCGTTGACGATGGGGCTGTCGAGCACCGTGAAGGTGTAGTGGACGTTCGGCTCCTCCGAGGTGCTGGCGAGAAGCTGCCCGATGCTGGTCACGTAATGGGCGAGCCCGGGATCCTCGTAGACGCCGCCGAACTCCTTGATGACCTTCGGGTTCTCCTCCGCGCCCATCTTCGCCTCGTCGGCGGGGGACAGCAGGTTGGGGAGCCAGTCCGCCGCGGCCGGGGCCGGGCAAACGAGCGCGCCGGTCGTCACGACCAGCGCGGCAAACAGGGGCGTGCGGAATCTCTTCATGGCTCGAGAACCTCGATCTGCTCGGGATGCGTCGCCTCGATCATCGGCCCGCGATAGGACTCCATCCAGCCGCGCACCCGCACCCGCTTTCCGGCGAAGGCGGCGACGTCGATCTTGGCGCCGCGGAACAGCCGGAGCGCCGTGGGCGGGATCGAGATCGTGAAGTCCGTCTTCCAGTCCGCGCCGAAATTGAGATAGCCGCGCCCGCGCACGACCGCCGCGTTCGCGACCCGGCCTTCGACGAGCTGGAAGCTGCCCGCCAGCCGCTCGAGCGGTTCGGGCGGCTCGGCCTCGCGCACGGCGTAGAACGGGTCGGCCCAGATGCCGCGCTTGGCCTCGCGCGCGCCGCGTTCCTTCGCGTACATCTCGGCGGCCAGCATCCGGTTGTCGGAGAAGGTGTAGACCCGCGCCAAGCCGCGGCTCAGCATCTCGCCCTGGATCCAGGTGCCGTCCGGCGTATGGAGCTGGGCGAGCAGGCGTCCGTGGCGGTCGAGCCGGCGGCCCCCGAAGGAAAGCGAAAGCCGCTTGCCCAGCGCGAGCCCGCTCAGGGCCGCCTTGGCCTCGCTTGCCAAGGGCCAGGCTGCGAACCCGGGCCGTCCGAGCGGCAGCTTGGGCGCCTGGATTCCGACGAGCCGGATCTGGATGCGCCGGCCCGCGGCCGCTTCCGGGGGTGTGGCCGGCGCCGTCTCGGTCATCTCGATCACCAGCGTGTCGCCGTCCACGATCTCGCGGCAGATCCCGCTTCCGCCCGGCCGCAACTCGGGCGCGGCGGCGAGCGCCGGGGCCGAGGCGAGCGTGAGCGCGACGACGAGAAGGGCGATACGGCGCGGAAGCGCTTTCATGGAGGCCATTATAACGGCATCCGTGGCGGCAATTGGGCAGGCCGGCTTTGCGCCTTTTCGCCGCGCCCGCACCCGCCTAAACTCGCCGCTTCCTTCCGGCACCCGAAAGACACGATGGCGGCGTCCCGACTTTTTCCCGAGATCGAGCCCTTCGATCACGGCCGGCTCGAGGTCGGCCACGGCCACGATCTCTATTATGAGCAGTCCGGCAACCCGGAGGGCGTGCCGGCGCTCTTCCTTCACGGCGGGCCGGGTGCTGGCGCGGTCGCGGCGCACCGGCGCTTCTTCGATCCCGCCTTCTACCGCATCGTCATCTTCGACCAGCGCGGTGCCGGGCGTTCGACCCCGCTGGGCGGGCTCGAGCACAACACGACGCCGGAGCTCGTCGCCGACATCGAGCGCCTGCGCGCCCGTCTCGGAATCGAAAGCTGGCTCGTCTTCGGCGGCTCCTGGGGCAGCACGCTCGCGCTCGCCTACGGCGAGGCGCACCCGGAACGCTGCCTCGGCTTCGTGCTGCGCGGGATCTTCCTGTGCCGGCCGGCGGAGATCGATTGGTTTCTCTACGGCATGCGGCGCTTCTTCCCCGAGCATTGGCATGCCTTCGCGGGGCACCTGCCCGAATCGGAGCGCGGCGATCTCCTCGCCAACTACCACAGGCGGCTGATCGACCCGGACCCGGCCGTCCACATGCCGGCGGCCCGCGCCTGGAGCGTCTACGAGGGCGCGTGCTCGACGCTTCTGCCGAGCCCCGAAACGGTCGCCGCCTTCTCCGGCGAGCGCATGGCGCTGGGGCTGGCCCGCATCGAGGCCCATTACTTCGTCAACCGCATCTTCCTGCCCGAGAACGCGCTTCTCGACCGTGTCGCGCGGGTGCGCGACCTTCCCGCCGTGATCGTGCAGGGGCGCTACGACATGGTGTGCCCGATCGCGACCGCCGACGAGCTGGCGCAGCGCTGGCCGGGCGCGGAGTATGTGGTGGTGCCCGAGGCCGGCCATTCGGCCATGGAGCCGGGGATCAAGGCGGCCCTGGTCGGCGCGACCGAAAGCTTCAAGCGGCGGCTCGGATGATCGCGGCGCCCCGCGAACGGCCCGCAAGTCCTTGGCGCGGGAAGGCGTTTCCCTTAAGATGGCCGCCCGCGGCGAGGCCTCGGGAATCGCACGCGGAAACAGGGGAGCCGGTCTTGGCCGTGCGAACGTCGATTGCCACCGCGCTGGGCGCGGCGGTCCTGCTCACCGCCGCCGCGGCGCGCGCGGAGGACCCCGCCTATCTCACGCCCTCGGTCGGCATCTACGACATCTTCCATAACAACACCGCCGGCGACTTCTCCCTCGAGTACCGGGCCGACCGGCTCTGGATCATCCATCCCAAGGTGGGCCTCGAGGCCACCACCGACAGCGCCGTTTACGTCTACGGCGGGTTCAACTTCGACATTCCGATAGGCCAGCGCCTGGTGCTCACGCTGGGCAGCGCGGTCGGACACTATTCGAACGGCAACGGCAAGGACCTGGGCAACGCCGTCGAGTTCAAGTCCGGCGCCGAGTTCGCGTTCAGGATGAAGAACCGCGTCCGGATCGGCGTCGGCCTCTATCACATCTCGAACGCTGGGCTCAGCAGCCACAATCCCGGCACCGAGATCCTGGAGTTGACCTATTCGATCCCCTTCGGCCATCTGTTCCAGCACGAGGACCGGCGGCGCTAGCCGCGCTCCACCGCCGCCCGATTATGGTATGATCCGGTCCACGTCCCCGTAGCTCAGTCGGATAGAGCACAGGTTTCCTAA
>Ga0315550_1000044_pt1 | contig 70360 bp, 50 predicted proteins | sample SalMarSW160190MG_2_FD_203100 | JGI IMG/M metagenome (GOLD analysis project Ga0315550, IMG submission 203100) | Salt marsh sediment microbial communities from the Plum Island Ecosystem LTER, Massachusetts, United States - Salt Marsh Sediment SW1601-90 ...
TGTAATATTTGCAATGTCATCATCAGCCAAGAACACTGGAGAAGAATCACTATTCGAACTAACAAATGAAAAACTCGCAATTGATTTTATTTGAGGATTAATTACAAAAGATGATAAGAAGAGTATTAGTAAACCAACTAATGCTATTTTTTTATTGTGCATGGGAGAAAGAAGAATATGAAATTAAAAAAACTTTCTAAACAAAATCTATTTTATCGATTCATAGTTTTTTTGAGTTTTAGACGTTTTTTAGTGAAAATTGTTATTCCTGCAACGGCTATAAAGCTAGGTAAAATGATGTCTAGAACTAACATAAGTACATTTTGATTAACAGTAATTGTGACCGATGAATAAGCACTATTTCCGTAAGTATCAAAGAGTATTAGTGTAACCACCATCTTTCCTATCCTATTGAGGGGGATTGAACAATTGATTAGACCTCCATTCCAGAACCCAGCTTGGAAGATTGCACCATCAACTTCGATTGTATAATTAAACGGATTTTCATCAAAAGCGTTCCAATAGATTGATACTATCTTTTCACTTAGTGCTATTTCAAAATCAAATAAAGGATGAATATAAGGCGGAGTGCTATCCCATTTTGGGATATTGTAGTATATAGCTTCTACTGCATCTATATCGAGAAATGCTCCTTCAGTAAATTGAATCTTTACATAACGTACAGAATTAAGAGACGTTGAACCAACATTAAAACTAGCAGTCCCAGTTGCATTCCCAAGATAAGTAAAAGGACTCTCTAAATCATTACCAATCCAAATTTGATATTCCCCTCCGTTCGTATAGATCCAAAAATCATCACCATTTTGATTTAAAATCTCCTCTTGTTCTCCCATATCTAGCGTAATGTAACCATGAGTATAAGTTTCAATTAGTTTACAAGAAATATTATCAGGAGTTCCTAAAGCATAATCTCCATCTAGATAGACATCCGAGAGACCAGGAATTACTGCATCCGCATAGGGGTCAGCTTTGTTCAACCAGACAGTAATTAGTACTGATGAGATTGTGGAATATTGATTAGCATCCTTGACTTGAAGCGTCAGATTATGCTGGCCCGGTTCCCAAATGAGAACATCCCAAATGTTTGTAGTATAAGTAAATAATTTTCTCTGAACCAAACCTTGTGTAATTAAAACTTCATCTACCCAAAGGTACCATAAATTTCCCCCATGAATTATCCAAGATACTGTGATATTTCCTACTCCAAACTGATATTCTTGCTCAGTAGAGATATAAAGGATCACAGGGGGAGATGGAGTTTCTATTGTTAATAAAACAGAAGAAGTAGAAGAAAATCCTGCTCTATCATAGAGAATTAAAGTTATATTATATACTCCTTCTTCTAACAATGGTATTTTCCAATTTAACTCAAATTCCTTTATTATCCACATACTAGCTGTAGTTAAAGTATCATTCACCCAAATTTCCCAATTCTTAGGAGTATTGTCAAAAACAGCCCAATAGATCAATGGAGTCTCTCCCCACGAAATACTTAATTCTGAGAATTCAGAGACTATGATAGGAGGAGCAGCAGGGTAAACATTTGCATAAAACGTTTCATTGTAAACTGGTTCTGTAGAGTTGTATAGCAAGAACTCGATCCTATGTACTCCTAAACCTAAAGAATTTAAATCCAAACTCACGTTTGATGAGAACCAAGTAGTAGAATTGTAAGGTACATCATTTATAGTAAGATTCATTTGGAGCGGAGTTTCTGCTTTTCCTTCCCATCTTAAAATTGAATCTGTTTGCCCTAATTCAATCTCCGAAAATCCTGTACGAAGAACATAAAATGGTTTGATCCAAACATCTATGTTTTCAATGACCTGATGTCCTACATCATCTTCCAAGACAATTGTTAAGTTATGGTAACCTTCAAAGAGAACACCTAAATTCAGTTCAAGAGGTGATTTTCGCCAATATGAGCGAAATGTATGAGTTCCTTCATCTTTCAAAGAATCGTTTAGATAAAGTCTATAATAACCTTGCAAATCTGTTCGAGTTCTGTATCCTGACCATGTTTCGAGTTGGATTGTTGTATTTTCAATAGAGTTACCATACACTTGTTCAATGTTTTCTAAACCTGGGTAAGGAGTAAATCTCTCAAACCTGTAAATTCCATATGTATAAACATCATTATGTACAAAATCAAGTTTCCACACTATCTCTTTCTCTTCATTTATTTCCAGCACTTTTGCATTCTTAGAAGTAAATGAATGTGTCATACTTCCAAAAGTTCCTAATCTATCACCATTTGGTAGTTTATCGGCGTCGCCCCATATATTTGTGTAATATTGTTCTGGAGCAACATATGTCCATGTCTCATTTGCCATTTTCTTTTCTTCATCTATCTCAATTTCTACTATTCTTGTATTTCTGCTATTTGGATTGGTTTGGTTATGAAAATCGTTATCAAAGAGAATTATCTTGTTGTCGTCAAAATACTCAAAACTATGAGAATGATACCAAAGAGAATCTTTCTGATTACCATGTATATCATATAAATCAAACTCCCCGTGTTCACCTAAAGACCAAATCAATTCCTTAGAAGTATGATTTAGTTTATAGATCGTATTCATATTTCTACAACTGAGTAAAATAGTGTCATCATCGGGATTGTAAAAAAGAGAGTTACTATGAGTGATTGAACGTGCATCACCTAACATATCTTGAAAAGGGCACCATTGAGTATATGGTATAAAATCTTTTGTAGAGACTGACCAAATAGGTAGTCCAAGAGCAGTAAATTCAACAATTTTATCATATGCATATTTGTATCCTTCAATTACAACTTCATCTCTTATTAAAGTAAGATAAGTATCAGTTGCACTGATATACTCAATATCATGATTTTCATCAAAAAAAAGTTCATGAGTTGTGTTTTCAAAGAAATTCCATAAGAACGGTCGGAAAATTCCTCCTACTACAATTGTAGTAGAATTAATAAATTTTGCAACAGAAAAAACCAAAGCTTGAGCTGAACCTAGATACATTGAAGAGATCAAATTACCTTCCATATCTATAACAATCAGATGAATTTCTTGTAAGTGAGTAATTACGTTTTGTTTATCAAGAACAAATAAATTATACCCATCATAATAATCACCGTTAGTTGTAATATTTAGTTCAGAAGAATAAAAAGAGCCTATAGGAGGGAGATCTAGTTTTACATTGTCATTATTGTTTATTTTCAACTCATCTGGATTTAGTGAAGAAGTATTGAGTTTAGTTTCAGTATTAAAAAAAGAGGGATTAATTAAAGAGCTTATAACTACTAATGAAATCACAAAGTTACTTGGAAATTTTAGAAAAGTTATTGGTTTGAGAATGGATAGAAATGGCAACAAACTAATCGAAAAAAAGAAGTGAAAGAGTATATTTAACATTTATGTCTATTCTAGCTGTGCTTTTTTAAATTAAAAGATAATAAAACAAAACTTACTTCAATTAGGTTAATATCCTAACAAAGTTTTCTAAAATCGAATGAATTTCTCAAGTATTTGATGGTAAAATAAAAAAGAGGAAAGAGATTTAAATTATCTCTTTTTTCTTGCTAAACCTGCAACTGCTGCAATGATTGTTAAACCAAGAAAACTGAAAGCCCAATTGTATGGTGTTTTTGCATATCCACTGCTAATGCGTAAGTGCACAGAACCAGAATAAGAAGAAGAATCAGCTTTCATTTCCATGTCAATCGTGCCTAATAATCCAGTTAAGGTATTGACAGTCACAGTCTCTGTTATAACTAATTCCATTGTTTCTTCGTATCCTCCACCTGAAATAGATGTATAATATCGCACATAAGCGTCAATTACAAAGACATCATTTTTGATAGAAAAGGTCAATCTCTCTGTTAGACCGCCTACTTGAGTAATGCCATAAAAATCTGTTGAGTAACTAGTTTCCTCATCTATATTGTCAAGTTCTTCTATAAGCTGTTCATAGATATAATATGTCCCTGTTAAGTTAGTATATGTTATTGGGTTAATAAAGAAGGTACCAATACCGTAACCGTAACCAAATTCAAATGAGAAATCGTATGGATCTCCAGTAACTAGATTATCATTTAAGTATAATTCAAACCAATCACCAGTAGCATTATCAGGATCTTCAGTAACTACAATTTTGATAGTATATCCTTCACTAAGTAGTTCCCCACCGAGAGTAGCATCAGAAGTATATGGAGCAAAATCTCCTGTAGCGTCGAATTGAGCTACTTTCCATTCGAACTCAGCTCCTGGAACAATATCATCAGAAAACCCTAATTCTCCATAAGGTACATCAGCTTTAGTTGTAAACGGTACAAATGTTAATGCAGTTATAATAACAAGTGCCGCAAGTATTTTCTTATTCATAAATTTCACCTTTTATAGGTTTACTATTTGATTAGAAACCTAAATATAAATATAGAAAAAAAACAATAAAAATCTTTGCCATTAGGTGATTGAAATAAAAAAACCGAATTTTTCTAAGGACTAAACAAGAGAAAAAGAACATATGAGCCTAGTTAAACCAATCTTTTTTAAAATTGAAAATATTGCTAGCAAAATACCTTATTTCATCACTTTTATTTGGAAACCTTAAAAAGCCCCCATGCGAGATAATTTCACACCTACAAAAGAAACGAGGGTATGACAAGACATGATGTGGTATATTTGGTTACCAGTAGGACTAGTGATAGTTTTAGTCCTGTTCTTATTATTTTATGCATCAAGATATCGAAAATTCACTTCAGATACTTACATGATTCATTTTAGAAATGGGAGAGTTATTAAAGCAGGCATTGGTGGAAGAGCAGTTGTTATTCCTCTGATTGATGAAGTAAGAGTAGTTCCGGTAACTACCCAGTCCACTTTCTTAGAAGCCAAAGAGAAAGTATTATCAAGAGAATTTCAAGAGATCAGTGTTACTGCATTTGTATTTTGGCGTGTAATAGATCCAGAGGTAGCTTTTTCTAGAACTGCTTGGAATAAATCCGATGACGCTTATATTGAAAATATCATCAAAAATGCAGCTGAAAGTATAATTCGTACAACTTGCGCTAATATGCCTTTAGAAAAGATTATCAGAGACCGACAAGCGATTATTGAAGCAGTTACAAAAGAATTACACTCTTTAACTAAAGATTGGGGAATGCTAGTAGAAAGTTGTGAAATCAGAGATATAGAGATTATAGATCCAAATTTGAAAGCAAATGTAAGTGCTATAATGAAAATAGAACAAGAAAAACTAGCTAGACTGAAAAATGCTGAAATGGAAGAAATCACAAAATTACGAGATTTGGAAGTCAACAGAAAAGTGGGAATCGAGCAACAAGAAGTTGGTTTGGATGTTGAATCCAAACAGAAAGATAAGGAAATCAAGGTACAAGAGCTTGAGAAGAAACGTACAGAAGTTGAAGCACAGACTTTTCAGACTAAAATTCAGATTGAAGCGAGTGCAGAAGCATCAAAAATTAAGCAATTAGCTGAAGCTAAACAATTTGAGATGGAATCTAGAGCACGTGGTGATGCTGCTGCTATTAGAGAAGCTAAAACTGCTGAAGCTGAAGGTATTTTAAAGCGTATTGAAGCTCTTGCTAAATCCGATGCGAGATTATTCCAAGAGATGATCATAGACAAATTACCTGAGATTTATCAAAATCTTGAGATAGACCAGATGATAGTGACAGGGAATAAAGAAGATGCATTCTCTTCAATTGCTAATGCTATAGTTCCATTTTTACAAATTGTTCCAGAGCTAACAAAGAAAACTAATTTAGGTAAAGAAGGGAAGAGTTAATTCTCCCTTTCAAATTTTTTGCATAAGTATAAATGAATTAGCTAATCCTATATATTTCTCATTTGATATCCCATAATGTTTCAATTTTGCAATATGAGATTGTTTTTCAAGTTCTAGAAAGAATGGATCATATATACTCAAAAGCCAATCTAATGATAAATTGAGTTGCGGGATCATTCTAAAAGTCAGATATCCCTCTTTATTTAGAACTGATTGAATAGTGCTGATGTACAACTTTTCATCAGTTTTAAAGAGAAATTTTGAGCCAAGATATAAATCTATGGAATTATTTAGACCTTCAAATTGTATTTCATCTCTTGGAATAAAATCAACGTTATAGATTTCATAAATATCTTGGAGAACTTGACACCTATTCAGAGCGTTAGGTGGCTCAAAGCTAATAACAGACACTTTATCTCCAAAATAATCAGCAAAATGCAGACTTTCATATCCAGAACCAACTCCCCAGTTGAGAACCTTGATTCTCTCTTTTAAATCAAATATAGGCAATCTGAGCTTTAAACTCTTATAATACAAATCTCTAATTAGATACATCAATTCAGTACTGAATAATGAATCGACTGACTGAATGTATTCAGACTCTGACAGTTTACCTTGTTCCCCTTTTAGAATAGATTTATATTTTCTAATATTTTTATTAATAAAAGAATCAATTGGTGCGAGAAATCTATTATTAGCAGATTTGTAATTTTCTTGATAAGTTATTTCAAGATATTCTCTCCTTGGGCTATCTCCATAAAACTCTCCCTGTTTTGTTAATAATTCTTGATTTGCTAGCAATTCAAAAATTTTGGAAAATTCAACATCCAATGAATTAAAATTTAGCATATGAAAAATCTCTTCTGGTGATCGTGGTCGATTTAGTATTTCATATACTCCTAAATCTTTTAACATCTCAGAAGCCTTATAAGCTGCCAATTTGAGCAATCCATCTAATAATTGAGAAATTTCCTCCTCGGTTGTTTCAAATTTAAGGGAAAATTTATTCATTTCTTGCACCTTGTAGTTGGAACTGTTATAAATATAAAAATCTTTTATCAAATTTAATTCTTGTTGTAGTTCTCAAATGAAAGTAGAATTTATATTGTCTTCATTTTTTTCTATAAACATCAATAAATCCTCTTGATTTCAAGAAGATAATAAATTCGATTACAGAAGAAAGTGGTACAGAAAGATCCTGGCTTAAATCATAGATTGACATGTTTCCTTTCATTTTCTCTAAATTGTCTAAAAACAGCTGATATTTTTGCTCAAGTGTTATAGAGCCTATCAGTTGAATTTCTCTAGAAGGAACTGATAATTCCGGACAATCATTTTCAGAATTGATAAGAAGATCCATTATCTCAGGTGAAATGAATTTTTTGGGTTTTTTAGATATATTTTTGTCTAGATAAGCTATTGCTTCTATTGTAGATTTTTCAGTACTTTCGCCTGGAATATTTATATAAGAATTGAAAAGAAGTGTAAACCAATCATCAATATAAGAGTAGTTGATTTTGCTATTAGGTTTTTTAGCACCAACCATTATCGCATCTTTTTCGTTATGTCGATAAACAAGTAGTTCTAAACCTTTATAATACAAGCTAATTAAATCTCCTCCTCTCAAATCTGCTTCATTTTTTTGAGTATCAATGAATCTAAAAATATGAGTAAACTCTATTTTTTTCCCTTCAATCATTTTTGGGAAGAACCTACCATCCATAATTGCTTTATGATAAGGTATAAACAGAAAACCGTAGAAATTATTGAATTCATTCCCAGAAACTTTTGATTTATCATTAATCACCAATCCGCGTATAGTAGCACCATCTTTAGTAAGTGGGATTGTATGAGCAGCAGATTTTTCAGCATCGATTAACTGTGTTAAAGCATCATCAAATAGCTTAGGATTACCTTTAGTTCTTTCTGAGAGTGAACGTGAGTATTTAGTTAATTTATCAAGATTGGCTGAAGGAACACAAACAAATAGAAGGACAACAATGTTTTCTACTTCTTCTTGAATAGAAACATATCTACCAATTACTATTCTCTCTTCCAAGCTTGTTATAACATCAGCATTAGTTCTTGCAAAGCCAGTATAAATCTCAGAAAGAGAGCTTACATCTTTTAATTTGTCACCAAAATTCGAACGAGAAAGTTCTTTCAAATAACAAACAGGTCCATAAATAATATCAAATACAATCATAGAAACAACTTTTATTCCTAAATCTCTGAGAAATGGAACATGAAATGGTGAGATTTTTAAATCGTGAATTTTGTCCATATCACTAATTTTTATCACTCCAAACTCTATGATTGTTCTTAATAGCTTTACATTATAGGTAAAGCTTGTTGTAATATTAAAAAATTTGGTTTAATAAACTGATTGATAGTTGTATCCTAGTTAACAGATATGGTTTTGGGAATTATTTCTTACCAATGCTAGCTCGTTCTTCCTCTAAAATTGGTAACAAATCGTTAATTACTTCAAAAGGACAATCCTCAAGGAATTTCTTAGAAGTCTCCCAAAAACTATCAAATAAGAAAGAATGATAACCAATTGCTTCATAGGATATTGCTTGGATAAGTACTTCCATCTTGTCTACATAGGAGACAAATTTCATTTCTGTACTCTCTTCTTCTTGAAGTTCTTGGAACATTTCTTGCCATTGTTTTTTAACGTCTTCATTTAAGATAAGAGACAGCATTTCAGTACTAGCTGTTGTCAATAGTTGACTCTTAAATTGTTGATAACGATCTTGTCCAAGCATAATTTTTACTTGTCGATCAAAATCCTGATATTTACACTCAGGTAAGTCATGAACAATTGCTAATCTCATTACAACTTCTGTGTTTATCGGCTTTTCTGGATAGAGAGCATTGTGAAGATCACTTAATAGAAGCGATAACATTGTTGTATTGTATGCGTGGTCTGCAACACTTTCAACGTCAGAAAGAGAAATACCTATTCTAATCCATCCTTGTCTAGGTAATCTTTTCAGCTGAATTGCACTTTCTATAAAACCGTAAATCAACTGGTATAGCTCATCCAATGTATCAGTCTCTGTCAAGTCTGTCATTAAAAAAAAAGTAAGATGATTATTAAAAACATCGATGAGGGTAATCAAGTAAGGAAAAGAAATTATTGAATTACACGACAAAAAAGGAGAGAATAAAAAAGAATAGAATTAGAGGAATTTGCGTATAAAATTCCACTGGCGTTCTGTATCCTCTTCTAAAGCTTTCAGTTCATCTTCAGTAATACCTCGGAATCTGCCTTGTAAACTGGTCCAATCAGTTACTGGTAATCGATTTTCCACTGCTTCATATTTCTTACTTGGTCTACTCAGAACAACTTTGTTAGTGGATCTATCCCATTCAAATAAAGGCCAAATACCTGTTTGAACACCAAGTCTAGCAATTTTAACAGAATGAGCAGAATCAGCTCGCCAATTAGGTGGACAACTGATATCTATCTGAATAAATTTGAAACCATCGAAAGAAAGTGCTTTCTGGAATTTTTCAACAAAATCCTCTAGATAAGCTTCACTTGCAGTAGCAACATATCTTGCATTATTAGCCATCATAATAAATGGAACCATTTTTCGTGGAGTAGTATTACCTTCAGGAGTTGTTGCAGTCCTTGCACCGATCATGGTATCACCACTTCTCTGTCCTCCAGTATTACCATACACATTGTTGGAATACATAACATGAAGGACGTTTTCTTGACGATCACAGGCACCGATTTCAGTAGCGATTCCGATGTCGGCTGCTGAACCATCACCACCCCAAACAATTACTTTAACATCATCTTTACCTTTTCTTTTCATAGCTCGAGATATACCTGAAGCTACTGCATCACTTGCAGCAAATGCAGTGTTGATTGTAGGAACATTGAAGGCTACACCTTTTCCTGATCCTTGATAAACACTTGCACAACTAGCAGGAACGACTAACACAGCTTTATCAGCTACTGAACCAATTGCATGGCGGAAAGCTAAAGCTGAGCCACACCCAGCACAAGCAAAGTGCCCTTTTAGCATAGCATCTTTAGGGATATTCATTAAATCTTTTTGAGTTACTGGCATCTTTTTCACCTCATTCCTTCAACGCTTCCTTAGCGTCATCCATAATTTTGGTATATGGAACATCTTCTCCACCTAATCCTCTAATTAATTTTTTAACAGGAGTATCTACATTATTTCGTTTTAGAACCGCTTCAACCTCGATTCCAAGTTGTCCACCATGACCAAAACTTGCAGATCTGTCTATTACTAGAAGTTTGTGATTCTTCTTAGCAAATTTAACAATATCCTCTTCTGGAAATGGACGGAAAGTTCGTACTCTAAGAGCATTAACACTAAGTCCTTCAGCAACTAATCGATCTATAGCTTCATGAGCTTCATCACCTATAGTTCCCAAAGACATGATAGTTAAATCAGCTACATCATCTCCATAAGGTTCGACTAAACCATTACCATAGGATCTACCAAAAGTATCAGCAAATTCTTTGTGAACATCTATAATTTTAGATTTAGCACGTTCCATGGCAGCTATGAGATCCTTTCTATTTTTGCCATATTGATCAGGTCCGGTCATAGCTCCAAAAGCCCAAGGATTTTTAATATTTAATTCTATGACTGGATCGTCATAGGGTCCAACAAATTCATAAGCTTCTTCAGCATCAGGTAATTGAACTTGTCCAGTTGTATGACTAATGATAAAACCATCCAAACAAGGCATAGACGGGAGAGCGATGTCTTTGCTTTCAGAAATCTTAAACGCTTGAAGGACGGTATCAAATACTTCTTGGTTATTTTTTGTATACATTTGTATCCAACCAGCATCTCGAAAAGCCATACTGTCTTGAAAATCAGGCCAGATGTTCCATCCAGGTGCTAAACAACGATTTACAACAGGCATGATTATAGGTAATCTACCATACCCAGACCAAAAAACATTTTCTGCCATATATAATAATCCTTGAGATGAAGTAGCAGTAAAAGTTCTAACACCACTCCAAGCAGCACCCATACAAGCAGCTAAGGCAGAATGTTCACTTTCAACAATAACAAACTCAGCATCTAATAAACCTTCATCAACATATTGACTAATATTTTCGACAATAGTCGTTTGTGGAGTTATGGGATAAGCTGCAATTACTTCTGGTTTTGCGAATAGAGCCGCATACGATGCCGCATCATTACCAGTCATTGATTTCATTTCTTGTTTTAATACCATTCTATTCACCTTGACGTTTCATTTTTATTGCATCTTTAGGGCATTCCTCTGCGCAGATCCCGCAGCCCTTACAGTAGTCGTAATCAAAGCTGATCACTTGATCTTTCTTTAGGTCAGCAGGATAGATTGAATTGTCTGGACAATATTTCCAGCAAATATTACATTTAATGCATAAAGCTGGGTCTAACACCGGGTAAAACGTTCTCCATTCTCCAGTTTTTCCTGCAGATCCTACTATTGGATATAAAATTGGTTGACTTGGTCCTTCTGTCATACTTCTTTCACCTCTGTCGATTCAAAAGCTCTTCTAGCAGCTTCTACATTTTTTGGCGCACGTCTTTCTCCCCAATATTCGGTTATAGCTTTGACTAAATTATCAAGACTAACAATCTTGGTTGCTTTAGCAAAAGCCCCTAGCATTGTCATATTTACTAATGTAAAACCACTTAAAACCAAACCTAAATCTTGGGAGATTTTAGTAGCGTCGACTATTGCAACCTTTCTTCCAGAGCCTTTTAATTTTTCAGGGACTTCTTTAGCATTGATAATAATCAATCCTTCTTTATCCACTTTGTCTACGTTAATTCTATCAAGCAATGTTTCATCTAGCACAAGTGCATGATTAGCGTTATAAACAGGGCTGTGGATTCGAATAGGTTTTGTATCAAATCGTAGGTAAGCTTCAACAGCTGCACCTCTACGTTCTGAGCCATACTTCGGGATAGCTTGAGAGTCTAATCCTTCAAACATTGCTGCTTTTGCAAGAATTTTGGCTCCAGTTACCCCTCCACTTCCTCCTCTACTAATTTGAATAACTTCTATCATTACTTCTAACCTAGTCCTTTCTATGATATGATTTTTTTGTTTTTTAAAATTTTTTAGGTAGCACAGCTTCACTTCAGAAAAAAATTATTGGATACTTAAGTTGCTTTTAAAGTTCTTAAAAGTGCCTCAATACCTTCATAAGATTTGATTTGTACACCTTTTCCACATACAATTCTTATTATGTCTGATTCTATTTCTGTAAATGGACCTACTCTAGTAATTACATCAACATTAGCATCGTGTCTTCTTTTCAGACCAGATAAACCCAACATGACATTGGATCCTTTAAACTCTATTACATCCAAACCCGCAAATCCAGCGATTTCTTGAGGAGTTGAAATACCTAATTTAGTGATATTTTCTTGAACAGCATATTTTCGTAAGAGTAAAGCATTAACAGTTATTTCATCAACACCCTTGAAAACTGCTTTTATTAATTTTTGGACAAATTTGTATTTTTTATCTTTTAGGGTTGGCCAATAAGCGATTACACCGTTTTTAGGTAAAATTGAAAGAATTATCATAGAATCTAAAGGAGTTTTAAGAAGTTCTTGAAAGTCCGATTTGGGATCTAAAGTAGTTACATAAAGATAATGTAAAGGTGAAGAATTTAGTTTGACAACTGAAGAGGTGCCTAGTTCTTCCTCTTGATCAATAGCGACTTGAGTAGCTATTTTACTTAATTCATTTTTTAATTTAGTAGATGTGTCGAATTTATTAGTTGGAGTAAAATGGTAAAAACGTTGAAATTCAGTATAAAAGAGCTTTTTCATTGCCTTTATCCACAAATTTCTTGCTTTTGTGAAGGAAATTTTTTTCTCTTTAAGTTCTTTAAAAAACATTTGTTGTAATTGTTCTTTAGTCTTATTCTTTGCAACAGTGGACAAAGTTGATCGTATATCTTCCTCTGAGAGATATGCAAAGAATGTATCAGGAGACATTTCAGACACCAATCTTACAAAGAGATTAAGCGGCGTTAATCTTGTTGGTTTATCTCCCACTGGTTATTTAACTTTTGTATAATTTCTTAAGAGAATAGTGAAGTAAAGGCGTAGAAAAGCAGAAAAATATTAAGAGCGATTAGAATATCACATTTACTTTTAATAGAATTAGTTGAATCGCAAAAGCAACAAGTAAGCTGTTGATAACGATAATTAAAGTAACCATTTTCCAATTCTTTCTTTGAGACATCTCTACGTAAAGAACAAACCAAACTATAGCTATTATAGATAATACGATAAATAATACTAGTACGAATGTTAACCATCCACCAAACAACATTCCCTTGTAAGCTGCGTAAGCCATTGTGATACCTTCTGTTCTTTGTGCGAGATTTTATTATACGTTTAAAAATCTTTGCCATTTGGTCTTATTGTGGAATAAACTTATCTCCTTGGATTTTGCCTTTGATGTTTTTCTTTTTCATGTACATAGGGATAATTTTCTTGATATTTTCGATATCAAATCCAGTTTCTTCAGCTAACTTAGATATACTAAATTCCTTTCCTGAAGAAATTGCTGTTTCAATCTTATATTTCGGAGTTTCTTCTTCCTTAAATTCGCCTTTAGTTTTACCTTTGGCACCAGTTTTGCTTTTTCCACATTTAGGACAGGTCCAAGTTGCCATTATGGTTATGGTTACATTACCATCCTTATCAGGCATTGGTGAGATCATATTCCATTCTTTATTGGTTGGAACTTCATGAGGCATCCATGTATTTCCGCATTTACATTTGATTGGTTTCATCTTAGCCATAATACTCATTTTTTGATACTTTCTTAAAGTTAAAATCTTTTCGATGGTGAAACTTCTTGGATAATTATTTAGTTGATTGGGAAAAATGTTGTTTATTTCACTTCTTATTAAAAGCTAGTTTTATTAATTCCCGATATTTTATTGAAATAGAAGCGTTCCTTAAAATTTAATAATTAAGTGAATAAAATGAAAGAATGTTTAGCTTGTTGGGAAGAGATAGAGGACACTGAAGAAGTGTGTCCTTATTGTGGATCAAAACAAGAAGAAGTAAAAGATTATCTAGCTTTAGTTCTTCTAAAACAAGGAAAGAAAAAAATAAGTGTTCCTAAGGAGACACCTGTTCTTGATTTCATTCTTGATACAGATCCTCAAATGGAAGAGGAAATCTCAGTTAGTATTAAATCTCCATCACAACCTGAAACCAAGAGACCTGCTATTTTTACCTCCCAAGCTGGAAAACAGTCTGATGGAACCTATGTTCCTGAACAACCAAGTTGGTTAGCAAAACCAGTTGAAACAGATTTATCAAACAAAGAACCTGTACCGAAAATTCAGAAAGAGACTAAAACTACTCCAGTACCATCCTCAACTACAATAAAAACAACTGCAAAAAAAGTAAAAACCATCTTGTGCCCCAAATGTGGTCGAGAAGTTCCACTTCTGCAGTATTGTAAATTTTGCGGTCAACAGCTCACAAGAAATTGCCCAGCTTGTAATAAAGAAATTGCAGTAACGGCGAAGTTTTGCCGAGGATGTGGTATTAAACTTGATCCATTTCTAGATAAAACAGAAACTGGTTAAAGTTCTTCTGAGGAATTTTAAGATACTGTGATACCATGAAACTTCCAAAACCTTATGCTGCAATTTTGTTTAATTGGAATAAGACAAAACGTTCTGTCGATATACTCTACTTTAGTCTAAAAGATAAAAAAACTCGTAAAGCTTTGGTTCATACTAGATTACAATTTGTTTATGAAAGAAATAGACTGAGAGTGTATAAATATCTTAAATTAGGGAAAAGTTCCAATATCTATATTAGACCGGGTTTTGCTACTGATAATCTTCGTGATGCAGATTATCTTTTAATACCAGATACTGATTTGCCATGGGATAACAATAGTCTGATTGAGTATTGCACAACTTTCAAAATCTCCAAACCAAAAATTGTTCAAGTTTGTTCAACCTGTCTGCTAAAAAGAAACAGATGGACTGTTTTAGATACAGATTCTATTAAATTCAAAGGGCACCGAATATGTGATTATTGCAGTAAAACAGAGTTAACAACCGAACTTCAAAGGAGTAATCTCTATGTCTCTGGAGGTTTAACAAAATTCTTTCAACAACAAGCTCAAAGAGAAGGTCATCTAGATAATGTTCTTGAAAATATTTCTTTTGGATCAAATCAAGATCCCATAAAAAATCCTGATTCAACCTTATTTGATATTATTCCTGGTAAGAAAATTGATAAGCAAGTTAATATCAATTCTCTTGACAAATTACCTCAAAAGTTTAGAGAACAATTGATAAGAGATGGTATCAAAACGCTCCTACCAGTTCAACAATCTGCAATAGAAGCAGGTTTATTTACAAATAAGGACTTACTTGTGGTCGCAGGAACCACTTCTGGAAAAACGTTAGTTGGAGAATTAGCAGGTATTCCCAAAGCAATAAAAGGGAAGAAATTTGTTTATTTATCACCTTTAGTTGCCTTAACAAATCAAAAGTATGAACAGTTCAAAAAGAGATACAGAAATTTACAATTAAAAACAGCTATTCGTGTAGGAATGAGCAGAATCAAGGTACAGGGAGAATTTAAGCCAATTGTTGACGATAATTTTAGAAAAGCTCAGATCATAGTTGCAACATATGAAGCATTTGATTTCTTACTTAGAGATTCGAAAAGTAAAGAAATGGGAGAGATTGGTACCATAGTTATTGATGAAGTACAGATGCTTGTTGCTGAAGAGAGAGGATTTAGACTGAATGGCCTAATTGCACGTCTAAAAGCACTTTTCCCAAAAGCTCAATTTATCTATCTATCTGCTACAATAGGCAATCCTCAGGGATTAGCTGAGGAGTTATATGCCAATTGTGTAGAATATCTTGATAGACCTATCCCTCTTGAAAGACACACTATTCTTACTGAAAATGAAGCTGAACGTTTTGATCACCTATTTAACATTTGTAAAAATGAGGAAAAGGTAAAATCGAAAGCTGGTTTTCAAGGACAATGTTTAGTCTTTACTAATTCAAGAAAAAACTGCGAAACTCTTGCCAGAAAATTGAAACGGAGAGGGATTAATGCAACTTACTATCATGCTGGTTTAACTTACACTCATAGAAAACGTGTAGAGAGAGGTTTTGAGTCAGGTAGATATTCAACTGTAGTTACAACCATTGCACTTGGAGCAGGTGTAGATTTTCCTGCTTCAGTTGTTATTTTTGAAAATCTTGCAATGGGGATAAAATGGTTATCAGTTGCAGAATTTCACCAGATGTTAGGTCGAGCGGGAAGATTGGGTTTTCATGATAGAGGAAAAGTATATCTTTTAGTTGAACCAGGGCGTAAAATCTATGTTGGACAAAAAGAAACAGAGGAACAAGTTGCTTTCAGTTTACTTACCAAGCCAATAGAAGATGTTGAGCCTGTCCTTGATACAATAGAGGAGGAAGAAGAAGTTCTTGCAACGATAGTCTGCTTTAATGTAGTCAGTATCTCTGATGATAAAATGATATTTGTTAACATCTTGGGGAGATCTAATCCATTAAGAGAGAATATTAAAGATTTAAGAAAAATGGGCATGATTCATATAGAGAACAAAGTTATTACACCGACAAGATTGGGGAGGGCTGTTTCTCTTTCATTTTTATCTCCTGCATATGCATTAAGAATTGTTCAAGAAATTCAACGAAAAAAGACTAGAAAATATGATGACGATTTTGCTTTGACATTAGCTATTAAGATTCAACCTTTTAGATCTGCACATTTAGCTCCTAGAGTCCATGGTGACATTGAGAGAATACTAAAATCGACTATATCAACAAACATTTTTTCTGGTGCGATTTTAGATCTGTATTCAGGTAATGGTTGGGGGAGGAATAGTCCTTCTAAATTAGTAATCGAAACTTTTGGTAAATGGACAAAAAGTATTTTCACTTGCAAATGTGCAGATAAACCTTTTTGTGATTGTGGTGAGATAGCTTTTTCAAAGATCATAGTGGAATATAGAAAGTTGGGTCATTCTCCTACCAGAATAGCTGACGAAATAAGGAAAGAACTTAATATCTTAACTTATCCTGGAGACATCTATTCATGGCTTGATTCGCTAGTACATCATCTTAATGCAATTGAGAGATTAGCTAAAGTTTTAGAGGAAATTAAATTGCAAGAATATGCTTCAGTATTTACAAAAGACATTGAAAATCCTAAAACAGAGTAGCATACTGTTTTTTCGTCATATTTATCAATATGTAAACTTTATAGTCTCATCCAATGATTATGCAAAATGTCTACAAATCAGATGAAAATATGGCTTTGTCTATCGAAGACTTGGTAATGCTAATACTTGGAACAGTTATATTCGTACTAGCTTTCACAGATGTTCGAGCAGAAGCAAATATTGTCTGGATCTCTTTCTTAGTAATTGTTCTATTTATCGTAGGATGGGGATTAGTAAGGTTTAGGAGAAGACCGTTACCTAAGCAAATTCATTATAAGAGAAACATCTTCATGTTGCCTATCAAAATAATTAGAAACTATCAGCTTATTGCAATAATCATTGAATATTCTTTAATTTTATTCGGTTATGTCTCGTTATTCGAAAATGATGCTGTTATCGCTTTAATATTCCACTTCTTTGCTGTTTTTGTATTAATGTTAATCGAATTTGCCGGGAATGTTATTGTATCAGATACTTTGGAGTTATTAGTCAAACTAGATGAAGAGGATGAATGGACATTTAAGAGTAAAAGGAGAGATATACTCTTTGGACCAAGATTTTATATTTTTATCATAATTACAGGTCTTCTAGCAATAGGATTGTCAATTGAGCCGATTATATCATTATTTTCAGTACCTATTCTTGCACATAAAATCGTTCTCTTAGTGATGCAGATTCCAGCTTTTATTGGAGGAGCTGTTTTGTACTTCTTTGTTTTCAACAAAACGATGAAGTTTGAAAAGATAAAAGATCCAAGTATTCTCTTAAAAGCTATAGATTATTACGAAGCCATGGAACTTGATGATAAGTGTATAACTCTACTTAACGAATATATTGACAAAGATCCATTAAATGTGGCTATTTTATCAAAATTAGCTATATTATACACCAAGAAGGGCGATTATGACAAAGTTCTGAAATATACAGGTCAAGTTTTAGCTGAGACTGAAGAAAAACAGATGAATGTTCCTCATATGATATCTCGAGCGCATCTATTAAGTGCTTATGCTCTTAAATCAAAAGACAAAAACAAAGAAGCTTATTCTGAAGTCACAAAATCTTTAAAATACACTCCTGAAAACAATGCTGCGAGAAAATTACGCAGGGATTTAAGGAGAATTATCAAATCTGAAGAAAGTGAAGAATAAAGTGCTTTTCCTTTCTCAATAAACTTATATGAATCTAAATCCACACATAGATAGATGAAACTTTGCTCTATTGATACATCTCTTAATGAAGAAGTGAAAGCTAAACTAATAGCAGGAGCAATTAATCCCGAAATTGCTCAAGTAAAAATCAATATTGTAAAGAAGAGAGGTCCAGGTTTAGATAGGGAGATATTGGAAAAATCTCATGTTCTGTTTATTAGCTTACCACGTAAAAAGGTTACACAAGAACAGTATATCGACTTAATATCCTATATAGATATAGGAGGATGCTTAATATTAACACTCCCTTCTCCTCCATGGACAGATTTAGGAAGATTTTTTGAAGAATTTAGAAAAGAAATAGGCATATCTTTTCAATCTGAATATGTTTATGGTTTACCCAAGATTCCAGTTGAAACTAGATTGATTGGTTCAAATCTAACAATTACCAAGGCACATATTATTAATACTGAAAGTGATAGAAAAATCATAAAGGAAAATGGAATAAAGGAATTTATTCCTCTAGCTTTGATGGACGATGAACCAGTAGTGGTAGCAGCTTACAAAAGGCGTGGTAGATTTATTGTTTTTAGTTCTCCAGAAATCTTCAATTCAAAAAATTCAGACTTTCTTAGTAGATTGATACGCCTTATAAGCAAAAAATTGAATTTTACATTACCACAAGAGATGGAAAAAAAGCAAATTGGATCTTCAAATTTCTCCGTTCTATTGCAACATGGGTGTTTGGATAATTATTTATTATCTTTATTTCATTATAATTATGACTTTCATAAAGAAATAATCAATTTACAGAAAGAAAAGAATCTATCGGAAAGAATCTATTCAATAATACTGAAACAAAAAGTACCAAGCGATAAACCTACTCAAGAAGAGATAAAAGATAGCTTGCAAGTGTTCAAAGTTGAGAGTTGAAACTTATGCTAATTAAACGAATCATGATAATAACTGAACATGGAGTTCCATTATTTGATTTTCAAGAATTTGCTAGAGGAGATGAGGTTCTAGTTTCAGGTCTATTAACAGCTATTCTTAGGTTTGTTGAAGAAACAGAGAAAGATAAGCTTTCAAGATTGTTATTAGAAGAGAGTCAATTTCTCATATCAACAAGAGAATCACTTATTTTCATATTTCAGATTGATGATGAAATGCCTGCAGATTACGCTGAGTATGTTGGGAACCTTGTCTCAAATAGATTTATTGAAACTTATCACAAAGAAATAAAGGAATTCGTTGGAAATGTAAGTCTTTTTCAGGAATTTCAAATTCAATGTAAGAATATACTTCTACAATGCGGGATAGAAATTGCTGACTCTTTAATGGAAGATAAAGAAGGGAAAGAATTGCGAGCTTGGTGTCTTTTTTCTAAAGAAAATGATCCCCTTATAGTCCATGCCAACGCCCCAAATTACAATATCGATAGTTTTACAATCTATCAGATACTTGGAAAAAGTTTCAGAAAAGTATCAGAAAAACTTACAAATTGTTCAAAAGGAACATGTTTCCATATTACTCATTTAGGAAATTCAATACAGACAATTGTTCTACCACATGTATTTTTCGTATTAGAATCAAAAATAAGCGAGTTTGAGATTAGAAGATACCGACAGTTTAAGACAAAAACAGCTCAACAATTACTTGATATTTTTAAAACAACCTACAAACCATCAAGGATAGATATTTTCAACAAAGACTATATTTCTCTCACAAATAACTCAAATATTAGCGATGAATATGAAACAATTTCAGATTTATTTAAAGCAGCTGAAAAGGGTTTTCAATATCTTTTTAATACTCCAGTTCATCTCCAGATTCTTTGTTTAGCAAATAGGTGTTTTGTTTATGTAAAACTAGTCAATAGAACAATTATTATGGAATATGACCAAATAACTATTCCAGAATTACTAAAAAGAACTAAAAAAATGTTTGAAGTTGAAGTTTCACTTAAGGACGATAACCTTGAATTAGTGCTAGAAAAATCGTAGTAGCTGTAATATCTGCAGCAGTCCCAGGATTTATTATTCTACCATTTGAGGTTCTCAAATACAAATCTAATTCTTTAATCATTGCTTGACCATCCTCTGTAAATACTCCTCCAGCTTTGATTATTTCTTTTGCTTGTTGATTTACTTTCGAAGCAATCTCATTTCCAAATCGTTTTGCAATGTGAGTATCTTTCTTTTCAGACATTAAAGTGATATAGGTCTGTGTAATTGCAGTTCTGAAATTTTGGTCTTCTTCATAAGATCTAAGAAAAGTAGTAAAACCAATTTTCAATGTAATTTGATATTTATGAGATAGTTCATAAAAGACTAAATCCCTATCTTTATAGAATGTAGTGAATTCATAAAGATTGGTTTTTTCATGTTTGTGAATCTCTAAAAATGAATTAAAATTATCCTCCTCTTTATCTGATGGAAGTATATTCTTCGATACAGTTTTGTTGAGAGCTTCTGTTAGATATATACAATCTTCTGTTGTTGAATTTTTTATAAATTGATCAGTAATATAGATTACATTGTCTAGGTTTAGTTTTGTGTTGGTTTTCATCCCTTCAGTTGCAAAACTATTTGCTATTCCTAGTGTTATCGGGGAGAACATAAGTAAAGTACCTAAAATGGTATTTCCGTTTGATTTATACCAAGTTTTTGATTTTTCAAGAGCTTTCTCAATAAAAAAACCAATTTCAGCATCTTCATACCAGAGATGATTATCAGCAACAAGAATACCTCTTTTTGCTAAACCAAAAATAGGTGCAAATAAACTACTAGCTCCAGCAAGAAAATGTTCTGTTGTAGTATCAACAAATTCTTTACTGAAAGAAGCTCCTCCAGGTTTATTTTCGTTAGCATAAAGGAGATTATGAGCTAAAACAGCACATTGAGAGATAAATAATTGTAAACTAAGAACCTTTCCCTTGACGTCATTAGATAGTTCAGAGAAAGGCATCATGGTATGATTCTGCGTTAGCTATTTTGAATGATTCGGTTTTTGAGAAACTTGTTTGTTTTTTTACCTATTATCATATTTCCACTACTTGAATGAGAGTAGCGTTAAGTTTAATTAGGTTTCTTACATATATTACATGTAATGATTCCGAAAGGGAATTGTAATATTTTTGTTGTAAAACAACTTAATGAAACTATTTTTCTCGTTTTATCCAATTGGTGGTAAATATGCATAAGAATGTAAGAAGAAGCGATTCACTCGCACACGAAATAGAATCTTTTATAGAAAATCTTGAAGAGATGGATAAACTTTGGGATACAGATATCTCAGAGATTTTAGAAATCAGCCCAAAAGTAGTTGATTTGATTAAAGAGATTAAAGATTCTAAAGATCAAACAGGAAACAAGAAAGAAATGGTAAAAACAGACCTAACGAAATTAGGTGAACTTTTCAACAACATGGAAAGAATTGATGCCTTGATGTATGACTTATTAATTGAAATTGAAGGACTTGAATTCCCTCTTAAATCAACTCATAAATTGATGGATTTGAACAAAGAGGAAGAGGAAAATACCAAACTTTTACAAACCTTTGCACAAAACATCAGTAAAACTATCACTTTTGTAGGTGATAGAAGTGTTGATACAGAACTATTATCAAGTTCATTAAATTCGTTTGAAACCGCATATAATGACTACTGCAAAATCGTGGAAAGGAGTAGGGAGTTAATTAGTAATTTACGTTTAGAACTAGACAAAGAACTAAAGAAAGCAAGGAAATATGGCGACATTGTCTAGATCTTATTTTTCTTATTTTTATTTACTTTAGTGAAAACTTATTAGACACAACGCTTACATTAAATCAATGAATTTCTTTCCAAACCAAGTGTATAATATTAAAATGACTAGAGCTTTGGAAGATAATGTCTTCGCAACTGGAGTTACAATTTATGAACTAATGGAAACAGCTGGAAAAGTAGTCTCGGAAGAAATACAAAAATTAGCTAAACAGACAAACAAGAAGAAAATAGTTTTTCTTAGCGGTTTTGGTAATAACGGTGGAGATTCTCTAGTTGCGGCTAGATATCTTTCAAAGCTAGACTTTCAGTGTGATATAGTTCTAATTGGAGGAAAAGAAAATTTCAACTCTTTAGCCTCACAGAAGAATTACAAACTTGCACAAGAACTAAATATTAATTGGTATAGGATTGACAAATCTGATCAAACTTTTGAAATTCTTCAAAAATATGACAATAGCTACATTTTAGTTGATGCAATTTTTGGAATTGGGATTGAAGGTATGATTAGAGAGCCCTACAAGACTGTAATCGAATTTCTCAATGACGCTTGGAAAGGGGATATTGTGTCGCTAGATATACCTTCAGGATATAATCCTACAAAAGAAAATCCTCTCATAGTCAAAAAACCAAAGAAAATCGTTTGTTTAGGTAGGAATAAAATTCAAAAAGATCATTTTGAGGATTCTGAGATTGTTGTAAGGGATATAGGTATACCTGAAGATTGCGAGAAATACATAGGAATAGGGGACCTAAAATGGTACTTTCCTAAAAGAAACGCTGATAGTCACAAGAGACAAAATGGTGTTGTAACGATTATTGCAGGTTCAAAAGATTATATTGGTGCTCCAGCATTATCAGGTCTAGGAGCTTTCAGGACAGGTTGTGATTTAGTTTTGATACTAACTCCTGAAAATATTCGCTATACAGTTGCTTCTTTCGCTCCTGATTTTATTACAATCCCAGCACACAAAGATGAAATTGAACCTGTTGATATTCAAAAGATTCTTGAGCTTCCTCAATTAGAAAATTCTTGTTATGTAATAGGTCCTGGGACTATGAATACTGAAACAACAAAAGATGCATTGCATGAGTTTCTAAAAATGAAAGAAAGAAAACGTATTGTCATTGATGCAGGTGCTTTAAGTATAATGGAGAAAGACCATCTATTTCTTTTGCAATTTCATGATACAATCTTGACTCCACACAAAGGAGAATTTTATAAAATTTTCAAAGAGAAATTAACTGGAGAGATAGAAACTGATACTAAAATAATTTCTGAAACTGCTAAAAAATGGGAAACAACGATTCTAGTTAAAGGTAAAATAGATATTATCTCAAATGGTAAGATAACTAAATTAAATAAAACTGGTCACCCAGGGATGACAGTAGGAGGAACTGGGGATGTTTTAACAGGAATTGTAGGATCTTTATTCTCTGTTATAGATGATCCAATTATTGCTGCATCAATAGGAGCGTATATATCAGGAGCTGCAGGAGAGATAGCAGCACAAAGCTATGGAGATGGTTTGATAGCTTCGGATATACCTAATTTCATCTATCCTGCTATAGAGAAAGCTCTATCTTTTAGACCAAAGGAAATCTAGTAGCTCAAATACTGGGAGAAAGTGAAATAACAACTGTACCTATACCTAAATGTGTCGCTAGAGCAGGTGTTAGATAGTTTATGATTTTTTCACCTAAATTAATCTTTTTCTCGAATTGCTTCATCAGATATTCAGCAGCTTCAGGATCATCTCCATGAGTAATCATAATATCGTACTGTTGGTCCTTCTTTACTCTTCTAAGAACTTCTGCAATCACTTTTTTCTGTGCTTTAATTTTACCTGTTGCTTTACCGCAAGCTTGGATAATACCATCTCTCAATTCAAGAAGAGGTTTCGCTTTTGTAACAGCGCCTATCCAGAACTTAAGATTGGAAATTCTTCCGGATTTCTTGAAATTCTCTAGTGTTTCGACATAACCAAGTAATAAGGATTCATCCCGTAATTGTTCAACTTTTTTAACAATTTCCTCTTCTGGAACTCCTTTTTGAGAGAGTTTGGCAGCTGCTAATGCAGTAAAACTTAATACACCTGAGCCAAATTTTGAATCTAATAAATGAATATGAGTGTTTTTTATTCTTTTAGCTGCTATCTTAGCTGATTGATAAGTCGTAGAAAGCTTAGAAGTAAGGGTAATTATGAAAACAGAAGTATAATCTTTCAATGCCTTATTTATCCTTTCAAGGAAATCCCTAGGATTTGGTGCAGAGGTAGTAGGTAATTCCTTTACTTCTCTGAGTAGCTTATAATATTCCTCAATTGTTATATCAACGCCATCAGCTAAAATCTTATCTTTATATTGTATATAAACAGGAACAACATCAATATCATATTTTTCTACTAAATATTTAGGTAAATCACAAGTACTATCAACTATTATTTTCAGTTTATTCTCTGACATATTTACCAACTTTGAGTGTTTAATGGCAATAGCAATAGATGTTATAGTTGATATGATAATTGAAATATAATTATAATGTTCAAGATACTTTATTCTATCCATATTTATAAATTTTTTTTGAATAAATAAAAAGAGAAAAACGATCTCTATTTAGCTTTTCTTCGTGCTTTTTCTTCTTCTTTTGTTCGTTTTTTAGCTCTTTTTTCTTCAGCTTTTCGAGCTCTTTCTCTCCTTTTCTCTCTTTCTTCCATCTGCTTTTCTTTTTGTTTCTCTTGTTTCTTGAGCTCTTTTTCTGAAAGCTTTTTCACTTCTTTCTTTAGAACTGTTGGAATTGGCAAGCTTTTAGTTGATTCAGTTACCTTTGCAAAGAATTTCAAAACTGTCATAGCAAATTTTGTTAAAATTAGCAAATCTGCCGGTTGCTTTGTAAGGTTGAATTTTAATTCGAAATGAGGTTCATCGGTTCTAACAGAAATCCATTGCAATTCTTTAGAATACTCTGTAAGAGCTTTTATGAAAGAATTGCTTCTAATTAATTGATTTATAGCTCTACCTCTATTAGATTTAATGAGAAACTTATTGTTGATATCTGCATTTGGAGTTGAAAGATCATCAATTTCTATCAGATAATCAAAATCCTTCTTTATTGCTGATTTCATTTTATATGGAATCACTTCAAATAGTACTCTTGGTTTTTCTGGAAAATTAGCTGCTAATCCAAAAGAATCTTTATTTCTAAAGAACAATCCGTCTACTAACATTGTTGGAAAACTTGTTCTAGGGAGAAGTATAAGCCAAGCTGATGCACTTGTAACAAGAAAATCTTCATTCATCTGGCAACGAATTTCGACTTGACGATCATTTGGATCTTTTCTAGAATAATTCATAATATAAGGGTCCATTGCAGTAAGAACATCATCAAAATACTGCTCTTTCTTCTTCTTGTTTGCAAATTTTCCCCAAATCCAGAATCCGATATATAGACCTATGAAAATGAGTACAGGTCCTAGCATTGCCAATATCTGACCAAAATCACCAAATAGAGTAGCCATAATGTATCTCTCAAATATTTCTTACCTTTCTGATTTATGAAGGTATTTTAATTCTTTCCTTTTGTTATATCTTCATATCATCGCTTTTCTTTCGCATTATTATTCTTCCTAAATCGAGAAAAGCATCATTAACATTTGAACCTGTTAAAGCACAAGTGGAGAAGTAGTCAATCAATTTCACAAATTTATATTTGTCTTTTGCTTCTTCTAAAAATGCTCTAGCTTGATTATCAAGCATTTTATTCTGTTCAACTCCCATCAAATCGTCTTTATTACCCAACAAAAAGACGGGTATTTTTGTTTTTAAAGAACTATTAAGCTCCTCTAACCATTTCGTTAAATTAGCAAAAGTTTCAGGTCTACTTTTATCGAAAACAAGTAGTCCACCTTCAGAACCTACATACTGTTTCTTCCTTAGTTTGCTATATTCTTTTTGCCCTCCGAGATCCCAGATTTGAAAGTTAATTTCTATATCCTCATCTACATGTTTGTGAGAAGCTAGATCCACACCTAGTGTACTCATATACACTTCATCAAGGTGTAATCCCATAAAACTTCGTTTTAGAGTGGTTTTACCTGTAGCGTAATCACCAAGAAGCACGATTTTTACGGTTCCAAAGACAGACATCTTTACTCTTTAGAACTTAAATTGGTAATTTATAAGAGTTTTTGTGATTTCCTCAAGAAAATGCATCTGGGTACTTCAATCTGAGAAATTCTATATTGGTTTTAAACAGAATCTTAGAAGGAGCTAATTTTCCATGACCCGGTATGGCATATTTTAAATCTTTTTCAAAATAAGTTCTAAGAACTTTCAGTTGGTTCTTAGGATTTACTGAAACTGATACTCCTGTTGTCTTATCTAATAAGCTTGGATCAATATTTTCTAACAACAAATCTCCAAAAAAGCATGTTTCATCATCTGGTAAGTATGCTATCACATCACTTACTGAATGAGCAGCTCCTATATCTATTATTTCAACAGATCTCTTTCTACCATAAATTTTCAGGTGTTTATTAAAGATAACATCAGCTATTCTTAAATTAAAATTATGTTGAGAAATTGTAAGATAGAAATCTAAATGGTTGTTTATTTCAAATAGTTTTGATGGATCTGTCTCAGTTTTTAGAAGTTCATCCAATTTTTTGATTTCTTTTCTTGCATCTTTTTGAAATTTTTGTAGATCTTCCAATGTTTGTTCTTTCATCATTTTTAGATTATCAGAACTACTTATGATTGGAATAGATGGAGAGATAGCATGATTCCCCCAGATATGATCATGGTGAAAATGACTATTTATTACAAAGCCAATTTTTTTAGAACAAGTAAACTGCACAGCTTTCAGTAGATCTTTTGTTGCTTTAGGAGCCATCATAGTATCATACAAAATAACATAATCTCCCACATCAAAAAATCCTGCATTAGCTCCAGCAATAAAAGTATTCTTGGCAATAGCAGCATAGACGCCTTCTTGAAGCTTAAAAAGAGTAAAATAATCTGATTCAAATTCAAGAACAGCTGATTCCATTATAGAATTAATACTTAAGACATTAAAATAAGTTTCGTGGTAATGCAAAAGAAAAAATCGATATTCACACTGAAAAATTTAACAATAAGTTAGCAAGAACAAAACATATGACATTGTCAGTCATTTGCGGTGGATTTTTTGGTGATGAGGGAAAGGGAAAAGTACTTTCATACTTAGCATTAAAAGATAATCCTTCAATTGTTGTTCGAGCTGGTGTGGGAACAAACGCTGGACACACTATTCAATTCAAAGGTAAAGAATATAAACTTCGAATGGTTCCTTCTGGTTTTATTAATCCTGACACACGACTGTTAATTGGTGCTGGAGTTTTAGTAGACCCTATTGTTTTGTTTAAAGAGATGAAAGAGACCAATTCTATATGCGGTGTTGATTATCAATCAGGAATTATTGAAGAAAAACACAGAGAGATTGATTCTTCAAATGCACATCTTAAAGGAAAGATTGGAACAACAGGGAGTGGGACAGGCCCTGCCAATCAAGATAGAGCTATGAGGATTTTAAAGGTTGCAAGAGATATTCCAGAATTGGAACCTTATCTAACAGATGTGAGTGTAGAGATTAATGATGCTTTAGATGAAGGGAAAACTGTTCAAGCTGAAGGAAGTCAAGCGATTTTCCTTTCACTCTTCCATGGTTCTTATCCTTATGTTACTTCTAAAGATACTTCAGCAGCTGCAATATGCTCTGATATAGGAGTTGGACCAAAAAGAGTAGATGAAGTAATTGTAGTTTTCAAAGCATATGTTACTAGAGTAGGTACTGGAGAACTTCCTGGAGAACTTTCTTTGGAAGAACTCAAAAAGAGAGGTTGGGTAGAATATGGAGCAGTGACAGGAAGACCTAGAAGAGCAGCTCCTTTCAACTATAACTTAGCTAAGAAATCTGTCAGGCTTAATAGTGCAACTCAAATTGCTTTAACCAAACTTGATATAATTTATCCTCAGATAAGCAGAGCAAATAGTGTTGATCATATTAAAGGTGAAGTTGAAGATTTCATTGATTCCATCGAAAAAGCTACAAAAACAAAAGTGTCAATCATTGGTACTGGTCCTTCAGCTGAAGACATTATCGACCTTCGTGAAAACATCTAAATTATTATTATAATTCTTCTGAGTGAAGAAGAACCTTTATATTAGATGAATTAAGGTGTTTATCGAATAACAGAATGACTAAGCTACCTTCTAAACTTCATCCAGATTACCAAGATGAATTTTTCTTAAATCTTGACAGAATCTTAGTTCCCATTGGTGGTAAACAATTTGAATGTACTGGTTTAGAATTAGCTTTCTATATCGCTCATGAATATGGTTCACATCTTGATTTACTTCACATTGGAACCGATCCGGGGAATAAAGTTAGTGCATTTTTAGAGAAACTAGCTAAGTATGAAGTTAAACATGACCTTATTATCAGAAAATCTAAGCATATTCCGAAAGCAATAGTTGAATATTGGAATGAAAAGAAACACAACCTTGTATTGATGTCAGGAAGAAGAAGACCTACTTTATTTGATAAAATAACTATTCAAAGCATTTCCAATGCAGTTATACCACATTTAGAAACAGAGGTTTTACAGATATTTCCTCCAACCATGCAAAAAACATCTAATCAATTAAAGGATATCGCAGTACTCTTACCATACTCTCATAGGGACCCTTTTCTGCTTAGATGGGCATCAGCAATTGCAGCTCCACAGAAGAATGCTAAAGTGAGGGTATATCATATTGCTCAAGTTCCTGAAACAGTTCCTTTAATAGGAGCAGCTAAAGAAGAAACCATCAAAAATGAAGAAAAGCAATTTACCCAATATGTAAGAGAGTTTTCAAAAATTTTTGGACAAATAATTCAACCTCGCTTCATAATTGGACACGGTGTACTGTCTTCTCTTGAATCTATTTTCGAAAAAGATGAGCCAGATTTAGTTATAATAGGTAGAACAAAGGAAACTAATTTCTGGCAAAAAGTTATGGTTAAATCACTTTCAAGTAAAATCAGGGATAAGTTGCTAACACCTGGAGTTTGTATACATCACATGAGATAGAACAATTTTTTAAGTGATAAAGTAACACGTGAATTAGATGAAAACTTGTGAATTTCCTGGTTGTGATGCTGAAGAAAGCTTACCTTTTAAATGTAAATTATGTAATCAAATGTATTGTTCAAAGCACAGACTTCCAGAACAGCACGATTGTCCTATGATAGGTATTTATCAATCAGAAGAATATAGGAAATCAAAAATATCACAAACTAAAATTAAGGAAGAAAAACCTAAAAAAACAAAAAAGAAGTATCGTGGTGACAAAGTTTATGGTCCAAGAGATACAGAAACAAAATCAGTCTATCTTGAACCTCAAGACAGATTTCTAACTAGGTCTTCCTTTTTTAACATTACAGGTTTCAGAAACGACTATTTTAACCTACTAACTATATTAGGTATTTTTAGTATTTTCATAACTCTCAATATTATTGTTGAACTTACATTATATAACGGAGTACCTATTTCTGCTATGGATTGGAATATAGTTTTTATCAATCTTGGATCTATTAATTTCGTTTTTGGTGGTTATTTTGTAATACAAATGATTATTGCAAAACAAAAGAATGAGCGACCTAGAATAGTATTATGGATTTGGGGAATATTATTAGGTATATTGAGTATTTTCATACCTATATTTGCTATTCCTGGTTTTTTGACTTTTAGAGAAGGAAGATCGAGTCACAAAAATAGAGGAATAATTGCTTTTTCAGGAATAGCATGGATTCTTTTCTGGTGTACAATTATCGTCATCTTAATGTTTGGTAACGGATTCGGGATTCCATACCTAAGTGCAGTTGGATATACTCCAATGCTGATGTTGACTTTTACACTGTTTTCGCTGTTACCTTTTGGAATTTATGCAGGAAGATATATATCAGGATGGAATAGACAGATTTACATTGGTACTTTCATATTTACATTCATTTTATTCATTGTATTTTTGATAGCTCGTTACTAAATGTATAAAATCCACTATATTTTGTTTTAAAGGCCTCTAACGGCAGAATTAGCAAAGACAATTTCATTAAAATACCCAAACATTCTTAAATTCTTTACCGATTTTTCTTCATTCAGTGGGGTCAAAATGTCTGATAACGATACCTCCAGAAACAATGAAGTAGAAGTAGAATTATCCAAAGAGTTGGGATTAAAAGAAGCTCTTGGAATTGCTGTAGGTGCTCTCATTGGTGGAGGTGTTTTCAGTGTTCTTGGATTAGTAATCAACAATTCTGGTCCTGCTGCTTTTCTTTCCTTTTTACTTGCTGGAATTGTAAGTTCTTTTACAGCTTTCAGCTATGTGCATCTAGCTCTAAAATATCCAAAAGCAGGTGGAGCTTTTATTTATGTACAAGAAGCTTTCAAGAAGAAATGGCTTTCAGGAACTTTAGGTATTGTTTTATGGTTTGGCTATAGTTTTTCAGTTAGTTTATACGCAATGACCTTTGGTAGATATCTAGGAGAGGCTATACCAATTGTACCAGGACTCGAAATCTTTCAAGGTACTTCTTATGCAATTTCGATTAGTGCTTTTATCTTTCAAATCTTGAGTGTTCTTCTTTTTATTGGTTTAAATTTGATTGGAGTTAAGGAATCTACAAGAGCTCAGAATATACTTGTTTTAGTTAAGGTTACTATCCTAGTAGTATACATAATAGCAGGAATAACAGCAGCTAACAAATCAAATTTTGAAGGTTTCTTTGATAAGGGATTTTTCCCAATAGTTGCCAGTTCTGTCCTTATTTTTGTATCTATGGAAGGTTTTGAGATATTATCGAATTCTGTAGAGGAGATGAAAAATCCTGAAAGAGATTTACCTGTAGGAATGTTTCTTTCAATCATTATTGTACTTATCTTATACGTATCTGTAGCAATAGTGACTATAGCAGTTTTAGGCACTCAAGGAGTTGGAGAATTTAAAGAAGTCATTTTATCTGTTTCAGCTTCGAAATTTCTAGGTAATGCTGGTATAGGTATTATGGTTTTTGCAGCTATTGTGTCTGCTGCATCAGCGATAAACGCAACTTTACTTGGATCTTCTAGATTATCCTACATGCTTTCACACGAAGGTATAATTCCTAAATCCTTGGCAAAAATCAATCCAAAAACTAGGGTTCCAGCCAGAGCGATTACAATTTCAGGCATATTAAGTATTGCTTTTGTTTTAGCGTTTAATATAGAAATTGTAGCTTTAGCAGCTAGTATTATTTTCATGTTCATCTTTGGTGCAGTAAATATATCAGCTGTAAAATTATTAGAAGGAAGGAAAAAAATACCTAGTATTATTGGAGTTATCCTTATTGTTTTTTACTTGATTATTTGGATAATCAGTTTCTTCTAATTTATTCCTTTTTCCTTCTTATAATTATTATTGCAAAGAAACCAACCAAAGGAATTAATCCTAGTATGGTTTGAGCAAACTCAGGGATAGTATAAGGTTGTTCATTGTAATAAGCTGTCATTATATCAAAGACACCAGTGTTATCTATTATTGAACCATTTTCCATCGATGTAAAGAAATCTCCGTATGCATAGAATGGCACATTATCAGCTGTGTGATAAGTACTTGTCCATGCGACTGTTAACATATTAGCTCGATCAACTCGGAGAGCTCGTTTTTCCTCTTCAGTCGCTTTTTCAGCTGGTAAGGTGCTGTTTAAGTTTTCATCTTGAATAACCAAACCTCCAGTTTCATGGTCGGCTGTAACGATAACAATTGTATCATCACGACCTTCAGCAAAAGCTAGAGCAGCTGTTACAGCTTCAGTAAAAGCTATAGTTTCTAGAACAACGTTAATTGTATTATGATCATGAGCTTCCAGATCTATTTGTGCTCCTTCAACCATGAGGAAGAAACCATTTTCATTAGTTGATAATTTAGCTAAAGCACTCTGAGTCATTTCTGTTATAGAAGGTGTTAAAGTGTAATTTCTAGTTCTCTCAAGTTCCATATAACTGGAGTCAAATAAACCAACAATTTTGTTAGAAGTCTCATCTAGGAGCTCATCTCTGTTATAAACCATTGAATAGCCTTGACTAACTAAATCATCAATTTTATCTGTAAAATATTGCTCTCCTCCTCCCAAAATTATATCCACTCCAGAATCAATCATTTGTTGAGCAATTGTAGTATAATCATATCTACTTGTATGATGTGCATAAAAACCAGCTGGTGTAGCGTGCACTACAGTAGCTGTACTAATCAATCCTGTGGATTTATTCATACTCTGAGCGAATTCTACTATATTTTGAACCGGATTAGTTGCTGGATTTACTCCTAAATATCCATTATCAGTTTTTATCCCACAAGCTATTGCAGTCGCTGATGCTGCTGAATCAGTAACTGCATCATCTGCTGAATAGGTGGTCATAGATGCAAAGGCAGTAAGATTTCTGAAGTCAAATGATCCTGATGTTCCTAACTCTACCCATTCAGCTATTTGAACATGTTCAAATCCCATTCCATCTCCAATTAACAAAATAACATTGAGATTATTATTATCAGCAAGAAAATTATCTGCAGTTGATATTTTGGATACAGCCGGAACTAAAACTAAACTTAGAGTTATACTAAAAATAAATAGTAGTGATTTAGTGTTAATTATCCTTCTCATATTTAGATTATCAAATTAGTTGAGTTAATAAATTTACTTATCAAACTATTGAAATCTACTAACTTTATATAATAAAACACCAATTCTTGCTTATGTATCGTTTAATTGATGTATATAATGCGACTGAAAAGGAACGAAATCATTTTTTCTTACTTTTCAAAGAACTCGATAAAGAGGTTTGGCATGCAAAATTAGGAGAGGAACTCTGGTCATCTGAGAATATTTTCAGACATTTGCTAGCCTCTCTACAACATCTGAAAACTGTTATCCCAAATGTAGAATTTGAGGACAGTACTTTAGGGATTCAATACAGACAAGCAGCTAGAGGTAAATACTCTATAGAAGAAGTAGAAAATGAATTTCATCGAATAACTCCAAAAATCAAAGCAGGTATAGAGAGTCTTTCAGAAGCAGAAGAAGATGAAGAGCTTGAAACAGGATTTGGGCTTGGAAAGATGCATAGATCACATCTCATTGCAGGATTGATGATGCATGAGCATAGTCATTTTGGACAAGTTACTACACCATTAAAAGAGTAACTGGGTACAATGATAATGAAATTAGAAAGAAATTATTTACTGCTTTAGAAAAGAACAAATCGTAGGATTTATCATGAAAATAAAACTCAGCGATATTCCTGTTGTGCTCTTAGCAGCTGGTGATTCTAAGCGCATGGGAATACCAAAAGGTCTATTGGAGTATAAAGGAGAACCATTCATTTTAGCCCAAATTGCTAACCTTGAGAAAATGGGATTTCACAAGATCAGTATAGTGTTAGGTAAATCGAAAGAACAGTATTTCGATAAAGTTCCAGATATCAAGGATTATAAAATTGAAATAAATCCTGATCCAGATAAAGGTGTATTCTCATCAATACAATGTGGTTTATCAAACCTTTCAGGACATGAGATAGGAATATTTATTTTACCAATTGATGTCCCATGTCCTAAGAAATATGTGTGGAAACAGATGGTTAATGCAATGAATTCTTCGGATGTTAGTGTAGTTGTTCCTTCTTTTGAAGGAAAAAAAGGTCATCCTGTATTACTATCGTCGGAATTTAAAGATTATATTCTAACACTTAATTCTGAATCGCGTCTAGATTTCGAAATACGCAAACAAGAAAACCAAAGAAAGGTAAAGATTATATCTATAAAGGATTCAACTATTTTACTCAATCTTAATACGATTGAAGAATGGGATTTCTTTAAAGTGATATAATGGAAGTTACTTTTACTCTCAATGGAAAGCAACAAACAGTTGAATATGAGGAAGGGATGAGTGTTTTAGAACTACTAAGAGAAGTATGTTTAATCAAGAGCTGTAAAGATGGATGCTCAGGACAAGGAGCATGTGGTGCATGTACTATACTTCTGAATGGAAAAGCTACACTTTCTTGTCGCTTAAAGCCAAAATCAATAGAAGGAAAAACAGTTATCACCTTAGAAGGTCTAAACAAAATAGAACAAGAAATTATTTCCAAGTCAATGGTGAAGGAAGGAGCGATTCAATGCGGTTTTTGCACACCTGGAATTGTAATGAGAATCAAAGCATTTCTAGATGCTAATCCTAGTTCAACAAGAGAAGAGAAAGCAAAAGCAATTTCAGTCAACATTTGCAGATGTACAGGATATCAAAGGATTTTAGATGCTATGGAAACAGCTGAGGAGCATTGGAAGAATAAAGATTCAAACATCTCAGGTCCACCTCGAAGAGCGCAACTATTTGGGGAGAAATATGGTCTAAAACGAGAATATACTCCAAAAGAAGATGGTGTAGGAGCTAGTGTTCCAAGATATAGAGGGATAGATATGGCTCTTGGGAAGAAACCTTACATAGCTGATTTAGAAAAGGAAGAAATGCTTCATGGAGCTTTTCTGTTAAGTGAATATCCAAGAGCTAAAATAAAGAAGATAGATACAAAAGAAGCAAATAATGCTAAAGGTGTAGTACGGATCATTACTGCTAAAGATGTTCCAGGAAAAAGAACTATAGGGCATATCATATCTGATTGGTCTATATTTATTGATGAAGGAGAGGTCACTCACTATACTGGAGATGTTCTAGCGATGGTAATAGCAGACTCGATGATTCATGCTCGAGCAGCTGCTGAACGAATCAAAGTTGATTATGAAGTCCTAGAGCCTATAACAACTCCTGAAGATGCCTTAGTTCTAGATGCTGTAAAATTACACGAAAAGGGTAATTTACTAGGACATACATTCTTTGGTAGAGGAAATATCAAGGAAGCTCTTGTTAATTCTAAATATGTAATTAATCAGCGTTTCAAAACACAAAGAATCGAACATGCTTTTATGGAAGTTGAGAGTTCATTAGCATTCCCGACTGAAAAAGGAGTTCACGTTTACAGTCAAGGTCAAGGAGTTCATGAAGATCAGCGTCAAATAGCTGAAGTACTTGGATTAAAGACAGATAATGTAATTGTAGAACTAGTACAAAATGGAGGGGCTTTTGGAGGTAAAGAAGATCTTTCTTGTCAAGCTCAAACTGCTGTAGCAGCTTATCTCTTAAAGAAACCTGTTAAAACTGTCCTTACAAGAGAGCAATCCCTTAGATTACACCCTAAACGTCATCCTATGACAATGGATTATGAAGTAGGTGCAGATGAGAACGGAAAACTTACAGCTGTAAGAATAAAATTAATAGCTGATACTGGAGCTTATGCTTCAGTTGGTGCAAAAGTCGTTGAACGAGCAGCAGGACATTGTTGTGGTCCCTATTATGTTCCAAATGTTGATGTAGATGCGAAGGCAGTTTATACTAATAATGTTCCCTGTGGTGCGATGCGAGGTTTTGGTGTAAATCAAACATCATTCGCTATCGAGTCTTGTCTTAATATGATTGTTGAAAAAATGAAACAAGATGGAAAGGAAATAGATGAATTTGACATAAGAGAGATGAATATACTTAGAGAAGGAGAGAGGTTTGCCACAGGTCAGAAAATGACCAAAACTATTCGTGGGATGCAATTATGTTTAGATGCTATTAGAGATATCTACAAGAATTCTAATGTTCCAACTGGTATTGCTTGTGGTATTAAAAATACAGGTATTGGAAACGGTTTAGAAGATACTGGAAGAGTGCTAATTAAAGTTCTAGAAAATGAGCAATTGGAAATTCTAACAGGGTTCACAGAGATGGGCCAAGGATTGTTTACAATCTTGACTCAAGTAGTTTCAGAACTAACAGACATTCCTACCTCTCAAATGAGGGTAAAATCAATCAGTTATCCCACAACTAAATGTGGAATGACAACCGCTTCTAGAGCAACAGGATTAGATTCTATGGCAGCAAAACATGCTGCTGAAAAACTCGCAGAAGCTCTACAAACAAAATCACTAAAAGAATTAGCAGGGGAAGAATTCCATGGGGAGTATATAACAAATTTTACTGTAAAACCAGGAACTAAGATAGATAATCCTGTTACTCACCTAGCTTTTAGTTATGCGGTTCAAATAGCTTTTCTAGATGAAAAAGGTAATCTTAAAAAAATCATAGCTGTCCACGATGTTGGAAGAGCTATTAATCCGATGGCTGTTGCAGGACAGATAGAAGGGGGAGTGCATATGGGTCTTGGTCATACACTTTCTGAACACTTTAAGTATACTAATAGTTTTCCAGATTCTTTGAAACTTAGAGATTTACAGATAATCAAAGCTAGGGATACTCCTGAGGTTGAAGTTATAATTGTTGAAGAGCCAGAAGAAATTCTAGGTTTTGGTTCAAAAGGTATCGGTGAGATTGGATTGGTTCCAACTGCAGGAGCAGTAACTGGAGCTTATCATAATTATGATGGAAAGTGGAGAACTGAACTTCCTATAGCTAGAAAATGAATATTAAATAAAAAAAGAGAGAGATTAAGGAACGATTTTGGTTCCTGTTTCACCTTTTAAGGCTCTACTGATGTTTTCTGGATTAGTAATTAAGGCTTCTTTACCACCATTTTCTAAGAATTTGATGATAGCTCGAATTTTAGGTTCCATAGAACCTTTAGCAAAGTGTATCCCTTCAGCTAAGTATTTCTTTGCTTCTGCTAGAGTCATTTGATCTAATTCTATTTGGTTTGGTTTTCCGAAATTCAAAGAAACTTTCTCAACAGCTGTTGAAATAAGAAGTAAGTCTGCATCAATTTTAGTAGCTAAGAATGAAGAAGCAAAATCTTTGTCAATGACAGCAGCAGTACCTTTTACACCTTCATCTGTAAGAATAACAGGTATACCTCCACCACCGACGGTGATTGTAATAATTCCAGCATTGATAAGAGTCTTCACTGCTTCTAATTCCATTATTTCTACAGGTATCGGCGAAGCAACGACTCTACGCCAACCTCTTCCAGAATCTTCAACTACATTCCATCCTAAATCTTCTTTTCTTTTATTAGCCTCATCTGCATCCATGAAACCTCCGATAGGTTTAGTTGGAGTTTGGAACGCAGGATCGTTAGGATCTACTCTTACTTGTGTAACAATAGTTGCTACAGATTTGTTGATTCCTCGTCTTTTGAGTTCATTTTGAAGGTTCTGTTGAAGAGCATAACCTATAGCTCCTTGAGTATCAGCTCCGCAAGCATCGAGAGGTACTTCGTGCATACCTTCAACTTTGTGAGCAATCTCACTTCGTCGCAAGATAAAACCGACTTGAGGACCATTACCATGACCTATAGCAATATCCCAACCTTCTTCAATCATATCAACTAAATGATAAGCAGTTTCTTTAGCTGCCTTATATTGATCTTCTACAGTCTGGTGTTGCTTATCTTTGATGAGAGAATTTCCTCCAATAGCAACAACAGCAACTTTCTTTTGTACTGACATAGGTATCACATTCCAATTATTATGAGTTTAAATATTTCGTTTTTAGACATAATTGTTATACTCTATAGAAATACAATCATTCAAATTAAGATATCTTTTTATATTTTCGAAGGTAAGTGTATATTTGAAATGAATGATGTTTTCTGCCCTAAATGTGGAAAGATACACACATCAGCAAACAGACACTGTGATCACTGTGGCGAGGATCTTGAATTCGTTATTTTAAAATTTAAACAAAAACACCTTCCAGTAAAATATCAAGTAGAACCTCCTCCATTGGATGAAGATAAAGCTACAAAAATTGAAAAAAATATCTCAGAATATATTAAAACAGAAACAGAACTTGAAGAATATGATATCCTCCCTGAAAATCTAACTAGACAGCCTTTAACAAACACATATACCCAAGCTGCACAAATTCAAACAACAGGGAGATTACAAGGCGATTCTCAAAGAATAAAGTTACAACGAAAGAAAGATCCATGGTGGTTTGATTGTTTATGCTGGTAAATAGTTCAATGTTACTCTAAATGTAGAAAATCCTCTGAAAAATTCTTCCGAGATAATTAAAGATTTGAAACTCCAAAGTTAAGTAAACTATCAAATGTGTTAAAATTTACACAAGTACTTACTTCAGTGTTCATGTTCTGTAGTACTCATGAAAAATGAAAATCTAATAACTATATCAAAGATTGTAGAAAAAATCTTGCTTATACCCTCTTTAATATGGATCTATTCACCTATTATTGCAGGTATTTTATTTGCAATGGTATGGATGTTTCCAGCAGCTTTTACATCTTGGTGGTTATTTGCTTTCTTAGGTCAGAAAGGTTGGTTGTTAGGAGTAATTGCTGTTGATGATTTGATGATAGCTCTTATTATTGTTGAGTTTATAATTTTTGGAATTGGATTTTGTCTGTTTGTTTGGGGATTAGCTCTTATAGCTAAAGCCAAGATCAAAAAAACAGGATTAGTAAAGACTGGTCTCTATAAATTCATAAGACATCCTCAACATCTAGGTATAATCTTAATGTCATTATGTATCTCTCTCTATATTCCTTGGTCTAAAGATGATTTCATAAGAATAGGAGAAATTGTCTCTTGGTCATTTTTTTCATTAGTTTTGATAGTAATGTCAGATTTTGAAGATAAGAGATTATCAGAAAAATTTGGGGAGGAATTCGACCAATACATGGCATCAACAGGATTTTTCTTTCCAAGAATTATAAGGAAAGATAAGAAAAGAAAAACAGTTTACGAGACAAAATATTGGAGGAGATACTTATTTTTAGGGGTAGGCTATTTAACTTTCGTATCCTTAATCAGTCTAATAACCTATATCTTAGAACTTCCACAAGTAGATATTGTAAGAAAATTATTTGACTTCTTATCCAAAGAGTTCTGGTATTTCAACATTATAGGTCTGATATTAATTGCTGGAACTATAATGCTCAATAGATATATAAAAAGAAGAAAATTAAAAACAGATGAGGAAGTTGAATACCAAGAATTTCAAAATCCTCAGACTAACTCATTAACTGACTCATAAACTGCTCTACGCAATGATTCCTCTCTTGGATCAACAAGTTGAGCAACAAGCAGCTCCTAGCTCGTTTCGTTTTTTAAAATTATTAACAAAAACTTTCTTCACTGCTTCAAATTCAGATTTAACAAAACCTGATATGGAGGAATTATTTGTAATCTGAATCACCTCATTTTGATATACTATTGTTTTGAAATAGTCAATTCAGCTAGTGTTTAAAATATTTAAGTATATTGGAGTAACACCAAAATAGATTGGAAACAAACCAAAAGTATTGAAAACTATAAAATTATACGTCATTAAAAAAGATTAAAGCTTTGAAATAAAAGATTAAGGGATTAAAATACTCTATCTCATTGTTAAAGCCATTACAGCTTTTTGTGCCAAGAAAGGATCATCTTCTTGAGATAAATCTTTTTCCATACTTTTTATTTAATAAAAGCAATATTATCGATATGACTACTATAATAGATAATGAAATGAGAATAACTTTGAGATAAAGAGGCATCGTTGGTGTTTCATTTGTAGGAGTAATATTATTATCAAAAGTCAGAATATACGTTTGATCTGTTGTTAAATTAAAGAAATCTATAATTATAATTCTTAATTCATGTTCTCCATCGACATATTGCGTAGTATTAACATTGTTAAACCTAAATAAAATAAAAAAGTTATTTAAAATTTGCGAAAAAAAATAGAATTTATTATTACATCTTATTATAGATCACAAGTATTAATTATTTATCTGAAAAATAAAAATTAGAAGGACTATAAATCCTATCTCATAGTAAGAGCCATAACTGCTTTCTGTGCATGCATCCTGTTTTCAGCTTGATCAAAAACCACAGATTGAGGTCCATCCATAACTTCGCTGGTTACTTCTACATCTCTATCAGCTGGTAAGGGGTGCATGTAAATAGCGTCTTTGTGTGTTAAAGCCATTTTCTTAGAATCGGTTATCCAGTTCTTATATTTATCTTGGATTTTTTTACCTTCTTCAGGATCATTAGTTGTTAGTAGAGGTCCCCAAGATTTAGCATAGACAATTTCTGCATCTTTGAATCCTTCTTCCATAGAATCAACAACTTCAAAGTTACTACCATATTTATCAGCTTGTTCTTGTGCTTGTTTCATAATCTCTGGCATCAACTTGAATTCAGGAGGATGAGCTAATGTCACATCTAATCCAAATCGCGGCATCTGTAGAATCAATGATTGTGGAACAGAAATTGGTTTGAGATAGGAGGAAGCATAAGCCCACGAAACAACCATCTTCTTTCCTTTAAGGTTCTTACCTTTTTTCTCCATGATAGTCATAAGATCAGCTAAGCATTGATGAGGATGATAGATATCACACTGCATATTCAAAACAGGTGAGCGAGATGCGGAAGCAACGTTGTTGATGTATTTGTTGCCTATTCCCCAATCACAGTGGCGGATGGCAATTCCATCAAAGTATCTACCGAGAATTTCTCCAAGTTCTTTTTCTGTATCACCATGAGAGACTTGAGTAGTTCTACTTTCAATAAAAGCAGCATGACCACCTAGTTGAGCCATCCCAGATTCAAAGGAAGCTCGAGTACGAGTGCTGGAGAAGAAGAACAACATAGCAAGTGTTTTATCTTTCAGATAATTATGTTGCTCACCAAGAGCTCGTTTTTTCTTCAAATCCCAAGCTACTTCAAGGATTGTTTCTACTTCTTCTTTTGTAAAATCTAGGTCGCCAATTAAGTCGCGACCTCTAAAATCAGATTGCATTTTTTAATCAACCTTCCTCTGCACCTAGTACCAAAGCTATTAGTGCCATTCTCATTACTACACCATAGAATCCTTCTTGCCAGTATCTTGCCCAACGGGTTTGATCTACTTCTGGTGGGATTTCATCCATTCTAGGCAAAGAGTGGAGTAAAATAGCGTCTGATTTAGCTTTTGTTTCTAGTAGTTCTTTAGTAATCTTAAATTCTGGTGGAGTAAGACCAACATCACCTTCACGTTCATCTCTCGATTTTGTATAATCAGGTTGAACTACAGGTTCAACTAGGATAACATCAGCATCTGCTATTACTTCTCGAACATCATCAGCTTCAGTAAAGTTCAAACCATTACGCTTGAAATCTTCTTTATATTCGTCAGGCATTTTCATGCCTTCTGGAGCTACAAATGTGATAGGACAATCAAATTGGGTGAGTGCATGACCAAGAGAGTGCATAGTTCGCATTCTCATATCTCCAACAGCTACCCACTTTAGACCGTCAATATGACCTTTTTCTTTAAGAACAGTATACAGATCTGTTAAAATCTGAGTCGGATGCTCGCCCCAACCATCTCCTCCGTTAATAATTGGGATGGAGACCCATTTAGCTGCTTCTTTTGGTGCACCCTTTTGGAAATGTCTCATAACTATAACATCTCCATAGTTTTCTAGCATCTTGAAAGTATCCTTAATAGATTCCATGTAGAAATCTCCTGCTCTGGTCATTTTAGCATCTGAGAAACCAGTCACTTTTCCTCCTAGTCTTAGCATGGCTGATTCATGAGCTAATCGAGTTCTTGTTGAGGGTTGATAAAAAGCTGTGACCATTGTTTTATCTTTTAATAAATCAACATTCTTCCTGTTTCGAGCTATTGGTTCTAATTTTCTTGCCACTTCGAAAATACGTTCAAATTCATGACGTTCAAAATCTCTTAATGAGATAATATCTCGACCTTTAAAACTTCTCATAATTTATCGCCTTTATTAATAAAGTAATATTTTATCTAATTTTATAACTTGCTAATAATAACTTTTCTTTACAAGCTTTCTTTTAAGCTAACTTAACATGATTTCTTACCCAAAAACAGTGAAAATAACCGGTGAAAACCATTTTCTTCTTTTGCTTGTTGTCACTTCATTTTAATTTCAGATCATACGATTTGTACTATAAATCCATAGAAATTTTCCACTACAAATAATATGAAGGCTATACTTATTGAAGTTACTTCAATATAATAATACCACAGTTATAACTATATTGTAGTGTCAAATAAAAACAGCTAATTGAAATACTTTTTTCTTTTTCAACATACATATAATTGAATAAATGTAGTAAACGTTATATATATTTGATATTTCCTTAAGTAGGCGAAAATTATGGATTTAGCGTATGTTTCGATTATTGTAGGCGCGTTTGCAATTCTGATTGTTTGTCTTTTGATTTACTTAGTTTTGAGGGTTGATGAAGGAACAGTAAGAATGAAAGAAGTTGCAGGATTCATTCGCGTTGGAGCAAATGCTTTCATGCGAAGAGAATTTATGACTATTAGTATCTTTATTGTAGGAATAGGGATACTTTTAGGTTTTATTTTACCAGATTGGCAAGTTTCGATATGTTTTGTAATTGGAGCTATAATCTCTCTAGTTGCTGCATTTATAGGAATGAGTCTTGCAGTTAGAGCAAATGTTAGAACTACAAATACCGCAAGAAAAAGTGGGATAAAGGCTGTAGTAGTTGCTTTTAGAGGAGGTGCAGTAACAGGTATTTCGATTGTTGGTTTAAGTTTGATTGGAGTGGGATCACTCTTTTTAATTTTTGGTGATAATCCTACATATTTAGTAGGATTTGGAGTAGGTGCTAGTTTATCAGCACTATTTGCTCAGTTAGGAGGAGGGATATATACTAAAGCTGCAGATGTCGGTGCAGATATAGTAGGAAAAGTAGAACACCAACTACCTGAAGATGATGCAAGAAATCCAGCTTCAATAGCTGATTTGGTGGGAGATAATGTCGGAGATTGTGCTGGTCGAGGAGCAGATCTATTTGAATCTTTCTCTGACAATATAATTGGAGCAATGGTTCTAGGAGCAGCACCTATATTTTTTGGTATTTATGGTGAAAATGCAATAGTTTTTCCTCTTTTAGTTGAATCAGTTGGTATAATTGGTTCAATTATTGGTGTATTTTCTATCAGAGCATCAAAAACTAAACCAGAATTAAAAATTTATTATGCTTTTGCTTTATCTGCCTTAGTCTCAATTGCTGGTACTTTCCCAATCTGTTACTTTCTTATGGATGACTTGAGATTATTCTATTGTATACTTTTAGGGATTGGATTAACTCTAGTTGTAGCAATAATTGTATTGTATTATACTAAAACAGGTGGAAGAGTTACTAGAAAAATAGCTGAAGGATCAAAATCTGGTTCTGCAATAAATTTGATTATAGGATTAGGATATGGTTTAGAAAGCCCAGCTATACCAATAGTAACATTAGGATTAGTATCGGTTGCAGCTTACTTTATTGCAGGTGGAGATCTCGCAGGAGTGTATGGAATATCAGCAGCAGTGATGGGTGTCCTCATCTCTGCAGGAATTATAATGGCTTCTGACGCGTTTGGACCTATTGCAGACAATTCTGAGGGCATAGGAACAATGTCAGATATGAACGATGAAGTTGGTACAGCATTAGAAGAACTAGATGGAGTTGGAAATGTAACAAAAGCAGTTACCAAAGGATATGCAATGGCAACTGCGATTTTAACAGCAGTTTTGATTTTATTTGCTTATTTGACACAAGCAGCAGAACAAACTGGTCATCCACTTAATCATGTTAACGATTTTCCAATAAATATGGCAAATCCAATAGCTATAACAGCTATGTTTATTGGAGCGGTGGTACCTTTCCTTTTCTCAGCTCTAGCTATGAAAGCAGTGGGTAAGACAGCTTTTCAGATGTCAGATGAGGTAAGAAGACAATTCAAAGAAAATCCTAAGATACTGACAGGAGAAGCAAAAGCAGATTATAAAAAATGTGTAGATATCAGTACTAAAAATTCGCTCAAAGCAATGATCTTACCAACCATACTAGGAGTGGCAGCACCAATTATAATGGGATTTGTGGTAGGAATCTGGAATTTGGCTGTCTATCTATTAGCAGTGAAAGTAGTAGCAGGAATTCTTGCGATGTTCATGTATAATGCTGGTGGAGCATTTGATAATGCAAAGAAATACATAGAATTAGGTCACTTTGGTGGTAAAAATTCAGAAGCACATGCAGCTGCAGTCATTGGTGATACTGTTGGAGATCCGTTGAAAGACACTGCAGGACCTGCGTTACACATTCTTGTTAAACTGCAAAATATTCTTGCAATAATGCTTTTACCTCTCTTTATTGCATTTGCAGTAATGACCTAAACGTTTAATCCTAAACTTTTTTTCTTTTTTTTCTCACATTTTCAGTAAATCGCTCTTTTTTGGTTGGTAATGTTTTTTATGATGCTATGTTTTTCAATAAATATGAGAAAAGGAATTTCTGTGGATTTGGAGAAACTAACTTGGTTAGAAGCAGAAGCAGCATTTGAAAATTATGATGTCGTTCTGATAGCTTTAGGAGCCAGGACAAAAGAACATGGTCCACATCTACCTCTGAATAACGATTTTCTTATTGCAGAATTTCTGAAGAAAGAAGTTATAAAAAAAGTTCCAGTAATAGTTCTCCCAACTCTTCAATATGGATATTATCCCTCCTTTCTAGAATATCCTGGTTCAATATCAATAAATGAAGAAACTTTCAAACAAATGATTGTAGATATTTGTCTTTCTATGAATAATTACAATCTGAGAAAGTTCTATATACTCAATACAGGCATTTCAACACTTAAACCTCTAAAAAAAGCAGCTGAACAGCTTGAACAAAAAGGAATAATACTTCAATATTTGAATCTCTTAGACATAGAAAGTAAGCTAGATCCTAAATTACTTCAACAAGAGGGAGGAACACACGCTGACGAAACTGAAACATCAATCATGCTTTACATGTATCCAGAAATTGTAGATATGATTAAAGCGGAAAAAGACTATGATTCGAGACCAAATAGAAAAGGCTTAACGCGTAATCCAGATGGTGAGGGAGTATATAGTCCAACGGGGATTTGGGGGGATCCAACACTCGCAACAAAAGAAAAAGGTAGAATATTAACAACTGAAATAATTAAAACAATAATACAAGAATTACGAGAGCTACTTGAATTATAATCTTGGTTTCACTAGGATATTTGCAGAAGAAATAGCACAAGTTATTAATAGACCATCTTAATCGTAGTTGATGAATGCATCCAGCTCTTTACTATAGTCTAGCAGGTTTAATTGGTATATTAGCTGGTTTTGCAAGTGGTATGTTTGGTATTGGTGGAGGTTCTGTCAGGACACCTTTACTCAACGTGTTAGGTATGGACTTAATTTTTGCCTTTGGGATTAATCTCTTTGTCATCCCCTTTTCCTCTTCAATGGGAGCTTTTTCCCATAGAAAAAATATTGAAAAGAAATACGCATTATATCTTATAATTGGAGGAGGGATAGGATCAGGTTTAGGTGTTTTTCTTGCTTATCTCTTTTCTTTGTCTGATTCTAAATTCACGCTAGCAATAATATATGTTGTAATTTCCTTTATCACTGTCATTGGTATTTATCTTTACAAAATCGCTCCAAAAGTATCGGAAAAACTACAAGCTAAACCACATACTATAATTCCAGGAGCTTTCATATTGAATCTAATAACTGGGATGAGAGGGGGAAGCGGAGGATCATTATTCCCACCTTTTTTAAAATCGCTGAGAGTAGACGTTAAAAAAGCAATTGCGACTTCTTTACTCGCAACAATTTTTACCTCTCTAATAGCTATTGGAATATTCTTTTGGAAGGGAAAAATACTCTGGATAGAAGGCTTGATTGTAATGATTGGTTCAGTCATAGGTGCAAAATTAGGTAGTTTAGTATCAATGAAGACTAAATCTAAGTGGCTAGAATTGGGATTAGCTATAATTACAGTGCTTTTATCATGTATTACATTATTAAAAGCAGCACTTACTGTTAATCAGGTATCATTAATCGACTATCTATTCTGGTATTGATATTCTTTCATCAATAATATTTATTTAACAATAATCGATACTCAAGATATGGAAGAAGATTCCGAGTACTCTTTAGGATTAATTAATGGAAAAGTGTATCATTCTGGTCGTTTTGATGATTTAAATATTTATGTCAGAAATCAAGTTATAGCTAAAATCTCTTTCAATGAAGAAAAATTTCATTGTAAAAAAGAAATTGATTGTTCTGGTAAACTCGTTCTACCAGGTTTCATTGATCCTCACGTTCATATCAATTTAAATTTAGGTGAGTTCAAGACTTGTGACAATTATGAAAGTGCTTCTACAGCAGCTGCTTTTGGAGGAGTTACGACATTTATTGACTTTCTTGAACCTATCTTTTATGTTAGTGAATTTGAGGAAAAACTTAAACAGAAACAAGAAGAAGCAAAAAAATCATACATCGATTATAGTTTTCATACTACTATTGGTAACTTCAAAGAAGACGCTAGAAAGTTAATTGAAAAATCTATAAGTGTAGGTATTCCTTCAATCAAATTATTTACTACGTATTCCGAATCAAATAGACGATGTCCTTATCCTAAGATTAGAGAATTCATCGCTAATTCAGCACTTATAGATACTCTAATACTTATTCATGCAGAAAACGATGAAATTATACAAAATGCTCAAGTTGAGGACACTTTATTTGATTATGAGAATTCTAGACCTGCAACAGCTGAAATAACAGAGATACATGCTTTAGCTCAGATTACTTCTGAAGTTAAAGGAAAGGTATACATTGTTCATGTCAATTGTGGTTCTTCACTTGAACTCCTCAAAGACAAATATCTAGATTTATTAGGAAACAATTTGTTTATTGAGAGTTGCCCTCAATATTTCAATCTTACCAAAGATGTCTTTGAAAGTGAAAATGGGAACCTCTATTTATTAGCACCACCACTTCGTTCAAAAGAAGAACAGAACAAACTAAAAGATAATATTTATATTATCAACACAATAGGAACTGACCATGCACCTTTTATGAAAGAGGAAAAATTCAGATATGATCAACCGAGTAAAATACCAAAAGGTTTGGGCAGTTTGGAATACAGTTTTTCTTTAATGTACAACCTCTTTGGAGATGAGATTATTCCTAAATTTACTGTCAATCCTGCTATCATCCATTATCTTTTTCCGAAAAAAGGAATACTCAGAGAGGGATCTGATGCAGACATAGTTATTTTCGATCCTGAAAAAGAATTCACAATCAATTCTGGTCATTCTCAATCAGATTATAGTCCTTATGAAGATATGAAAGTTAAAGGATTAGTGGAATCAACAATTCTAAGAGGAGAATTCATCGTTCAAAACAGAAAGTTAGTGGGATCAATGAATGGTCAATTCATTTGGCGAAAGTAAAAAGGAACAAAGTGCACAAAATTTTATTAATAATAAATATTAAAGTAATTTATTATGATTCTAAATAGAGATTTCTTACGCTTCTTTGATTCAGATGAATATGAAAAAAAAGTTCCAGAATCAGATGAGGAAAAAAAGATTGCTCCACCTCTCTTCCAACAACCTTATCCTGAGGATGCTCAGCTCATTGATCTAATTACACCAGAGAATTTTACTATAGGAAATACTCCATTTCTTGAGCTAGTCAATAGTAGAAAAAGTAGAAGAAAATTTACAGACGAATTTTTATCGTTGGAAGAATTATCTTTTTTACTTTGGAGTACACAAGGAGTAAAAAGAATTTTAAAATCTGGTTTGGGTGTTTTTAGAACCGTTCCTTCTTCAGGAGCAAAAAGCCCTTTTGAAACCTATTTAGTAATAAATAGAGTAGAAGGATTAGAACCTGGCTTGTATCGCTACATATCTTTCACTCACCAATTACTATTTATTAAGCAAATTAAGGAAGCTGAAAAAATAACCAGTGAATTAGCTTATAATCAAAAATTTGTTGGAAAAGCTGCAGTAATTTTCTATTGGACAGCTGTTCCTTATAGAACAGAATGGCGTTACACTATTCTTTCACACAAATTCATAGCTATTGATTTAGGTATCGTTTGTCAAAATCTCTATATGGCTTGTGAAGCAATTAATTTAGGTACCGTTGCTGTTGGATACTATGAACAAAACAAATTGGATAAATTATTAGAATTAGATATAGAAGAGGAATTTGTTGTTCTCCATGCTCCTGTTGGAAAATATGTTAAACAGAAAAAACTCACAGAATTTTTCAAATATCCAAAAAAAGAAGTTACTTTGGAAGATCTAAAAAAACTAACTGGAAAATACAAAAGAAAAAATGTAATTGAATTTGAAATAAAAGATGAGAACCTTGTGATAATAATTGGAGATTATGAAGAAATACTTACTGCTTATAATCAAACGGAATTCACTGGAGAGTTTAGTGCAAGAGCATACAGATTTGAAATATCTAAAGAAGGAAAACCAGAAAAGCTCATAATTTTATCACTTGATGATGAAATCAAGGAATTTGAATATTTAGAATAAGTAGATTAAGAAGGAAGGATCAACCTTGTCTTCTCCTTAAAAGGACTAAAATTATTGAGAGAAGAGCATCAGATTTTCAAACTAGTTTTATTATGCACATAGCATTTTTTCTATTAAATGAGTAGTTTTTTATTCAACCGTTTGTAGATGTTATCTATCTAAAGAATTGAATTAGGAAGTTAGATTTTGACTGAAACAGATGGATCTAATGAACATCCAGTTGCATTAACTCAGGAAGAGAAAAATAAAATCCGATCTTACCGTATGGACAATGCAGCTGTTCTTTTTAGTTTTGTCTGTAACAAAAGAATAACCTGTTTATTCCGTCTTAGTGCAACACTAAAAGATCCTGTTAACGTCACTATTCTTCAGAAAGCACTTGATAGAATTATTGAGCGTTTTCCGTATTATCGAGTTAATCAAAGACCAGGTTTTTTTTGGTTTTATTGGGAAACAAATTTGGGGAAACCAAAAATTATTGCAGATTCCAAGTATCCCAGCCAAATGATGCCAATTAGGAAGAAAGGTATTTTTCCCTTCAGAGTAAGGGCATTTCAGAATCGTATTGCTTTGGAGGTTTATCATGGAGTTACTGATGGTACGGGAGGGTTAACATTTCTAAAAGCACTAGTAGCTGAATACCTTACTCTTAAAGGAGTAAAAACTGATGATTGGGTTGATATTTTCAGATATGATGAACCTCCTGATGATGAAGAATACGAAGATGCATTCAAAAAGTACTATCAGCCATTTTATCCGAAACAGAAACTCTTAGAAGTAGCGTTTCAAATGCCGTTTAAACTAGAGAAAAAAGGAATCTACCACATTACGACTGGGATCATTCCAATTGAGGAGATCTTATCTAAATCCAAGGAATTAAATGTAACTCTTACAGAATATCTCTGCGCTATTTATATTGATTCTCTCCAAGAGATATTCTACGAGTTGCCAGAGAAAAAACAGGAGAAATTAAAAAAACCTATTCGTTTAATGGTTCCTGTCAATCTTAGAAGATTTTTCCCTTCAAAAACAATGAGAAATTTTAGTCTTTTTGTGACTCCAGGTATAGATCCACGATTAGGTTATTATTCGTTTGAGGATATTTTGAAGACTGTCTATCATTACATGCGAGTTGAGGTAAATGATCGCTACATTAGTCAGCAAATAAGACGAAATGTAAGAGGAGAAATCCACCCATTAATGAGATTAACTCCATTGTGTATAAAAACTTCAGGAGGAAGATTTATCTATTCTCGAATGGGTGAAAAACTTTATTCTGGAACTATCACTAATCTTGGAAGAGTAGTGATGCCAGAAGCTTTCTCTGATAGAATTAAGAGATTTCAATTCTTACCTGCGCCAAGTCCCGCAAATAAAAGTTCATGTGCAATTGTGAGCTTTAAAGATAATCTGTACATAAATTTTGGGAGAGTAATTAAAGATCCAATTGTGGAGAGAAAATTCTTTAGAAAACTTAAAAAACAAGGTGTTTCGGTAAAAATCGAGACCAATTAAAAGTGAAAAACATGCCTTACTGTAGTAAATGTGGTGTAGAGGTGGGTGAAGAGGTTCAAAAGTGTCCTTTATGTAACCTGCCTATTCAGCATTTTCCTGAAGATAAAGCCGAAAAAATTGGGAAGAAAAAATATCCAGATCGAACAGATCAACAACTAAATGGCAAATCCTATCCTGATAAAGAAATTGAGAAACCAGGAAAAAGAAAATTAACAAGAAAAGATAAACGAATCAGAGTATGGGAAATAATAGGAGTGTCTTTATTGATCCCATTTCTTATTGTAACTTTTACAAATTTAATTATAAACACAACTATTACTTGGGCTAAATTCCCGATGATTTCATTGATGTTAGTCTGGTTACTTTGCACATTTCCGTTAGTTTTTCCAAAAAGACCAGTAATTATGATTCTAGGTATTGCATTATCTCTATTAGGATTCTTAGTCCTTGTAGATTACTTTAGCGATGGAACAATAAACTGGTTCATTACATTGGCATTACCAATAATTCCTTTAGTACTAGTTTTATCTATAGGTGTAGTTATACCATCCATTTATGTTAAGAAAAAGGGAATGAATATTGCAGCTTTTATTCTCTTTGCTGTTGGTTTACTGAATCTCGGACTAGATCTCATAATAAGCTCTTCACATAACCATATTACAGTCACATGGTCTTTGTTTGTTCTTGTTCCTACCTTCATAATTGGAGGATTCTTAATGTATATGCATTACAGATTCACTAAGGATACAGATTTCAAAACAAAGATAAAAGCTAAATTCCAGATGTAAAAGTATTAAGGAATTATTACTGTCCTAAAATCTGATTGATATTGTTTTAATTGATGATGGATTTCGTTGATTGCTTCAGCTTCAAGAGGGACAGTCTTAGAAACTACTTTACTTAGATCTAATTTACCTAATTTAGCTAAATCCAACAAAAATGGTACCTCAGATAAAAGATGATCAGAAACACCTATTATCTCCTTTTCTCTACAAATAGCTTCATAAGAATTAATATCAAAGGTTTTAGCAGTTATTCCAACTAAACCTAAGCGTCCAAAACGTGCTAAGGATTTTACCCCTTGATCCATTGTCAAAGGGAGACCAATAAGCTCTAAAGCTACATCAACACCTTCTCCATCGGTAAATTCCATTATGGTTTCTACGGGATCAATTTCTTTAGCATTAATTGGTATAGCTCCAAATTCCTTAGCTATTTGAAGTTTCTTTGAATCTATGTCTATTGCATAAATTTCTTTTCCACCAAATACTTTTACAAGCTGCAAAGCTGAAATTCCTAAACCTCCTAAACCAAAAATCGCTATGGTTTCCCCAGGTTTAAATCTTGTCTTCTTGAGAGCATGAAGAGAGGTTGAAGAAGAACACATCATTACAGCTGCATGTTCGTAAGAGACAGAATCTGGAACTTTGAAAACTCCTTTAGTGGGAACTGCGATATATTCAGCATAACCACCATTTATATCCTTACCTATCATTTTTCCTTTGACACAAAATTGTTCTGTTCCCTGCACACAATATTCGCAGTTTCCGCATGTAATCATATAGTTAAGACAAACTCTATCACCAATAGCAAATTCTGTTACTTCAGAACCAAGTTCTATTACCTCACCTGCAACCTCATGTCCTAAAGCTATAGGAAGATACCCTACTGATGAGATGCCATCATGATAATGAACATCAGAGTGACAAATTCCCGAAGCTCTTATTCGAATAAGTACTTCATCAGATATTGGTTTCGGTGTTGGGATATCTCTTTCTTCTAGATCTTTACTAACTTCGATTAGCTGAATAGCTTTCATAGTTCCTAATTATTCTAGTTACTTTTAAAATTCTCTTCCAAATTTCTGAAGATATATAAATCTAATAGGAAAATATCAATTTAACATAATCATCTTTAACTGACCAAATGTAGTAATCAGGACGATAAAAGAAATTTGTAGAACTTGGAACTTTTGTAGGAAAGAATTCTGAAGCTCACAAAGCTGTGGTTATTGGTGACACATCATGTGATCCATTAAAAGACTTAGCTGAGCCTTCTTTAAATATTCGTATCAAACTTCAGAATATACTTGCAATTAAGCTTCTTCAAGGTCGTATTAAGGTCGCATTAATAATATAAAGGAACAGTTAATTTAATTGTTTTCTTTCTTTTTTTAGTAAGTATTTATATAAACTAAAAAATACATGTATCTATTAATTATTTGATATTTTTTTGAAAATATTTATATAAAACTTTAAGAAAACTAGATAATTGAATCTTTGGAGAATTATGTCAAATTAAATGCATCTAATCTCCTCATTATACTCAACCTAATTTGTGTTTCTAATTTTCCATTTGAATTCATACTTAAAAGTGAAAATCATGATTACTAATAAAAATAAAGTTATATCGGCTTTAGCTTTTTGTTTAGTTATTTTGAATAGTTCAATAATTTATAGTCAAGCGCAACTTTATGGTGTACAAACTGATACTTTATTGTATTCTAATCCTGGCAATTTTTCGATAAAAAAAATCGCGATTCTTTACGATCCTATAAATCCTAATGCTGATGAAACAGCTAGAGCAATTTTGGAAACTATTAGTTTTTTGTATTCTAATGTACAACTGATAGCAGTTTATACCCCAACATTCTTCAATCAAACTTTTAAAGAAGATTTTTGGGTGAGAATATATGTCTTTAACACAGATTTGACAGGCATTAAGACAATTGGGGGGACTATTTCCTGGTCCAAATTAGCTCAATATTATAACCATTATTCTGATGATCACCATATCGCAGTTTATGGTAATTCATATAAGGTAAAGGAATTAGTAACAAATGAACAATGTTATTTTGAAGACAAAGAGATTATAGATGTTAGAACAGCATATTTACATGCTATATGGCAGTTATCAGAAATTTTCATGTCACAAAAATCCGAACTCTATAAAGAAATTGGTAAAAATTTTCAAACAATAGCTATTCAGTATTTTGCTACTGAGATTGAGAATCTTTTTACTCTAGAGTTTGAGCCCACATATGGTTTAGGAGTACAAGACCAAGAAAAAGCTAAAGAACGACTGGACGAATTCAAGGAAACGCATCCTAATCAATTAGCGAAAATTCATCCAGAAACAGGAGAATTGCTTGATCCAACGGCAAAAATAGATGGATTAAATCCTCCTTTAGATTTAAAACCACAATTAGATGCTGATGCTGAAGATGATATAATTTTAACTGATTTTCCCTCAATATGTTCTATATCAGGTGCTGCTGGAGAAATTATTCGATTACTACTACAAGTTATAGGTGTAGATATTCCTAGGGGAGTAATTACAGTTGGAGAGGATTTTGCAAACGCAATTAAAGACATAGTGAATGAAATACCTAAAATCATAGGTTTGACAAGAGATCCAAGTTCAAATACTGCTTTAGAACAATTTTTTGATGTTTTAAAGAGTTCATTTCCGTCTCTGCAAGAATATAAGCCATTCTTTGATATTGCAGCTAGAGCAATTTTTGCAGTAAGAGAGGGACCAACTGCAATTCTTGATTTGATTGATGACCTTTTACACTTTATGATTCCTGAAAATGCTTCATCTTTTATAACTGATGTTCAAGGAGCATTGAATCTCACTACTGAATTTTGGAATGAATTCTTGGATTCTGATAATTGGTCAGATACATTGATGAAACATCTAAATAAACAACTTATCTATTACATAATGCTTAAAGTTGCAAATACAGTTGGAGGAGGTCTTAATAACACTAGTACAGTTGAAACAATAACAGAAATGTTTGATATTGCTATTGAGATTATTTCTTCAAAAGATTATGGTGCTGTTGTTACAGATATTATCCCATTTTTAGGTGAAAAACTACTCGGTGGAAGCTTAGATAGCGAAGCATCAAAGATGTTTGAAATTTTAGGTGTTCTCCTACAGATGGGATTAGGTGCAACTGGAGTTCTAAAAGTTGATTTTGATGAAAGCGCTAAAGATTTGTTTGAAATATTATTCCCGGATGTAGATTTCGAGGGAGAACAAGCAGAAAGTCTATTAGATGATTTAATGTCTATCACAAAAAAGGTAGTAGAAGGTGATTTATCTGATTATTCATCTGTTATTACTCAACTAAAAACTCTTATTGCAGATATTGATGCTCTTTCTAGTTCAGTTTCATTGTCTACCGCAGAATCTGATGTAATCGCAAAAAGTATTGCTTTAATTTTTAGGCTTCTTCAAAATAATTTTCAAATATCTTCTGATGTCTACTTTTTATCATTAATCGATGAAATAATCGATGCATTTTATCCTTCAATAAATTCTAATACACAAACTTTAGTCAACCTAGCTCTTGAATTAGCTTCATCTTTAATAGCTTTTACAACTAAAAATGATTATTTGAAAATATTTATCAGAGGTTCAATTGGAGATTTTGATTCAGAAATTGCAGAGAATCCTAGTAACTTAGTAAAGAATCTTTTGCAAGAAATAATTCCTTTGATATCTGGTGAAACTCCAGATCCCAATGTATTAGTTAATGTTGGTAACATCGCTTCGATGATTGTCAATATGCTCACACAAGGATTTGATTTTGCTGTTCAAAATATCCTTCAAACACTAGTTAGTATGGTTGGAATTGGTTTATCGCATATAGACTCTGATATACCGTTAGAAGTGTTAGTGGATACGTTTAATTTAATATGGTCTGATCAACCAGAATATCGAAGTGTTTTTAATATTGTAAATAGGGTAAAAACAGCTGTTTCTGGAATAGTATCAGCTGAAGACCTTGATATCATTGAATTAGTTTTAACTTCACTTGGGTCAACTAAAAAACTCTATAAGGATGGTGTAAAATGGATTATGAACCAACTTGTGGGGTGGGTAGCAGGTAAAACAGCTGATTTATTAAATAGACTCACCAGAAATATGGATGAACTTATTGCGGGAATTGATCATTTTATAAGTTTTACAGCAAATTTCTCTGTAGGTTTTGGAAATACATCAGCATTTTACGTAGGATTGTATTTTGAGTTATCTCCTGCTTATACCATTAACAAAGAAGCTATTATAGATTTTATTAACGAACTTGTATTTCATTCATCAACAATTCTTGAATCAGATAATTTAGATTATTTGTTTGGAAAGATTTCAGATGCCATATCTATCATTCCTTTACTTACAGCGAGTATTGAAGTTAAAGCGGGTACATCTGGAAAAGATGAATTAACGCATAAACTGTTAAATTCGTTAGGTCTGGAATTAAATTACTCTGGTACTGCAGGAGTAACTTTACAACTAATGAAATTAACCAATGGGAAAATCGAAATGAGTGATTTTCTGAAGTTAGTACAATTTTTCTTTAAATTCGAAGTCTCTTTAACAAAAAAATTCCCGATAGCTGAATTCTGTTTTGGACCAGCTGTATCAGTTTTATCAAAAGTAGCTGAACATTTGGGATTGGGGAACATATATCTTGTAATAACATTTTGGATAGCAATAGAAATCGTAAAACGGATGGATACGGAGTTTCAAAAAGCAGCTGATATTTTAACGATTATTATTGGTATTGGAGTTTCAGTGGTGTTAGATTTCTCTTTGGTAATAGTAGGAATTGAGATATCTTTTGGTTTTGCGGTTAGTCTTGCATTTATTCAAGATTTCTTATCGAATTCACCTTTAAGAATAAATCTTAATATTGTAATAACAGTCAGTGCAAAATTAACCTTCATTCTGTGGGATTGGACAAAATCAGTATCATTTGGACCTGATCCAATAAATCTGGCTGGAGGAAAAGAAAATCCAGAAACGCGGTCAGAAATGACGGGAATCGATGAAGATGAAGATGGTTTACCTGATTCCTATGAAGAAATGATACCAGGTTTAAATGTAAATAAAGCCGACTCTGACGGGGACGGATTGTCAGATAAATTTGAAATTAAAACAAGTGGTACAGATCCTACATGTAATGATACTGATGGAGATTATTTACTAGATGGATTTGAATATTCTGTAATTTTCACAAACCCATTACAAGTAGATAGTGATTTTGATGGATTAGATGATTATAATGAAGTTGTGATTTTAGGAACCAACCCTAATTGTATCGATTCAGATGGAGATCAGCTAGATGACTATTATGAAGTAAATACAGCATGGAATATGAGTGGAATTACACCAAGTGTGAAATCAGTAACAATTGGAGGTGAAACATATTCTGATCATACAGATCCTTTGAATCCAGACACTGATGGGGATGGGATTTTAGATGGACAAGAAGGACCATTCGGTGCCTATTACGGTCCAGAGTTGTATGATGATGAAGAAGATGAATTTTACCCTGATCAACCTCCTATTATTTTTAATCAAGGTTATATTCATCCATTAGATAATGATACTGATGATGACAGTTACAGACAGCTATGCAATGGAACAATAGCTCCTGGAAATATGTTTCTAATTCCAATGACTGATAAAGTAGAAATTGATGGACAATGGGTTATTTTCATTGAAGGTGACGAACTTATACCTAAACTTGTTCGAACAAATCCAGTAAATCCAGATAGTGATGGTGATACAGGAATAGCTGATCCTTCATGGAGAAAAGATGGTGCACCAATAAATATTTTCCTTAAATCAGATGGATACGAGTTGTGGTTAGATCCTCCTACAGATCCAACTGATGCAGATAGCGATGATGATGGGATACTTGATGGTTTAGAAGGATGGGGAAATCCAACTGGAGATCACACCAATCCTAATAATGCTGATACCGATAATGATGGGTTAGGGGATCTGCAAGATATACTTCTTGGAAGTGATCCTCTTAGTCCTGATAGTGACCACGACGGAGTCTTAGATGGTGATGAATTCTTTAAATATGGAACTAATCCTGCTTATCCAGATACTGATCAAGATGGTTTGTTAGACGGTGAAGAGTTATTTTTATTCCATACTAATCCATTATCTCCTGATTCTGATGCAGATGGCATTGAAGATGGTCTCGAAGTTCTTTTCTATGACACGAATCCTATGGATGAAGATGAAGATAACGATGGATTAACTGATTGGGAAGAGATTTTCTATCATGGTACTCTTCCGAAGGTTTTCGATTCCGACAATGATGGATTAAGTGATTATGAAGAAGTAGCAATTTATTATACAAATCCACGAAATTGGGATACTGATAACGATAGCATCTGGTATCCCAATGAATATGGAAAGATGACTTTTCCAATGTCTGATGGAGATGAAGTGAAAATCTATGGTACCAATCCTTTATCCAGTGATACAGATAGTGATGGCATTTATGATTGTTTGGAATTATACTTAGGTTCAGGATTAATACCTAATTTTGATCCAATTTTACTAAATCCAAATTCAAATGATACCGATCACGATGGATTGTTGGATGCTCAAGAATATTTAATACATAATGTAACAAACATTATTTTTCCTTACAGAAGTTTCATTATAGAACATCCATTTAATACGTCAGTAATTGAACCAGACACTGATAATGATGGATTGTTAGATGGAGAAGAAATTTTAATTTATGGAACTAATGCAAATAATACTGATACTGATGGAGATTCACTCACAGATTATGATGAAATTTTCGTTTACAATACAAATCCACTATCATCTGACAGCGATGGTGATTTCCTTGCAGATAATGAGGAAGCACTTGTTTCATTCTATCCTGATTATTCTTTAGATCCTCTTGATCCCGATGTTGATGATGATTTACTTCCCGATGGAGCGGAAATTTTACTCTATTCTACTTATCATTTAGCTGGATTAACAGGTAATCCAAACAACCCTGATACGAATTCAAATGGTGTTCTTGATGGGTTGGATTTTGATAATGATATGGATGGTTTAGAAGATGGAAAAGAATTTTTTGTGTATCATACTCCTGAAGTAGCTGGAGGGGGAGTAACTCAACCAGATAGTGATCGAGATGGATTAATGGATGGTAACGAAGTTTATCTCTATGGTACAAATTGTACTGATTGGGATACAGATAATGATTTATTTTCTGACGGTCTTGAGGTAATGATTGGAACTGATCCATTACACTATACTTCTTGGGAAGAATATTTCGAAGCAATAACTGCATATGATAAAGGCATAGTAGTTATTTCACCAATACAAAATGGCGTCTATTCACCTTCAAACTTTACCTTTATGATATATAATGCATCACCGGTTTTGGATGTTTCTTATCAAATGAGAAAAGGAACCAAATCATTTAGTGATAGTGCTTTCATGAATTATCAAACTTCTTCTATGACTTGGATGAGTGTTGGTGATTATATAGGTTCTGGAAATTATGAAGTAATATTCTCTGTTCACCATCCTGATGATTCATATACCAATCTAACAAGATTGTTTTCAGTTACGGGTTCTCCTTTGGTGAGCATGACGTGGGTTTTTGTAGGTATAGGATTAGGTGGAGTAGCGGGAGTAACGGCTACAGTTTTCTTGTTTAGATCAGGAAAATTAGGTTTCCTTAGAAGGCTTTTTGGAGGTGGAAGTTCATGAATTTACAAGCAAGATTCTTTAAGAAAAAATTGTTATCAATTATAGTATTAGTTATTGTAGTAGATTCAATATTTTTGACAATTCCAAAATTATCTTTAGCGGATGATGAGAAACTGAATCCACTAGATTCTATTTCATTGGATGAGTTAAATAGACTTTTAGGAAAGCCAATACCTAATGACAAAGAATTTGATGAAAATCAAGTCTATAATCAAGATATTGATCTCTCTTCTTATCTACAAGATTATACTAATGATTATTATCAAGTTTTTCAACCTTGGAAAACAAGAGCAGCTGTACGATGTATTGAAATTTCAGATGATTACCAATATATGGTTGTTGGAGGTGGTTATCTCTATGATAATGAAATTCACATTTACAGATGGAATTCTCTTAATAATCAATATGTAAAAGTTTGGAATAGTGGCGATGAAATAATTACAGAGGATGTGATTGATGTTGATATAGCCGATACTGACCACAACCAATTTCTAGAGATAGTTGCAGCTTCAGCTGATGGTAGTTTTCATGTATTTGAACAAAAACACATCTATGATCCTACTTCTAATACTGAAAACATGTTTGAGCATGTATACTCATCTCCATATCTAGGTCAAGTTTTTGGTGTTGAAATAAATGATACAGATAGCGATTATAATCCAGACATAGTTGTTGTAAGCTGGGATAATAAAGTCCATGTTTTTGAATACACAACTCATTCAGGCTATCCTTTTGCTCCTGAACATTGGATTGATTATGAAGAAAAATGGACTTCTACTAATATGGGGCAGCATCCTACTTCTTTAGTTGTTGGTGACACAAATGCAAATGGTTTACCAGATTTTGTTGTAGGTACAAGAGAAGGAGGTATTTTCATCTTTGAGAATAATGGAACAATATTAGATATTCATGGACAACCTTATCCACTTTGCCAAGATAATAGCTATAAACTAATATATAGTGACACTAGTTCGATTTGGGCTCCGATTTACGCTATGGATATTGGTAATCTTGATGGTCGTATAGGTGATGAGGTTGCTATTGCTTCATTTGCAACTAATGCTTATGTTCTCCGTTATGATCACATTCTAGAAGATTACTATTTACAGAAATTGATAAAAGGTTTTGAACCTTGGACTTTGAAAGATTTTTATCCTGCAGATAATTGGGCAGATAATCTTATCGATGGATATAGAGTATACTTTAACGATCCCAATGCTGGATTTGGAACTGCTGTTCCAGAACCAATATCTCTTAGTGATCCTTGGTTCATAAAAGGCAATTATCCATATAATTCAGGTTCTCTTCAAAATAATATTACTTGTATGACACTCTTTGATTCTAGTCCAACTGAACTCACATATGCAATTTATGATTTTGGTGCTGATGAAGAAGGAACAGGTAATGGTAATTCTAGAGCTGATTTTTCAATTGTATTCCAAACTCCTTATTCTACAGTAGATATAAACGATTTTGAAATTTCTATCAGTCAAGACCTTAGGCATTGGACGAAAATAGATCCTTCTTCAATTTCTAAAGGATATTCAACAGAAATGTTTGCATCCTTAGATATAGATGTTGATTCTAATATGATTGCAAACCAATGGGATTATTTTCAATATGTAAATGTTACTGTACTCAAAGGTAGTCCAGATTATAGAATATATCGACTAGAATTACATTATGTAAATGCAAGGGTAGATACAGCTCTCGCAGTTAACATAGGTACTTTAGCTTCTGGAACAGCACCTGGAGATATTTTACCTCAAATACTAATCGGTACTGTAGATGGAAGAATAGTCTCTTTCATTTATAATCAGTTAGAAGATGAATTTACTTTAACTTGGGATTCTTGGGTGGACGATAGATTTAGTCTTGAAACCAACATATGGGATCTTGAGCAAGTTAAAACCCTGGGAACTATGCCCATGATTATGGGAATGACTGATCTCGAAACTGATTATCAATGGGTTTATGATCCTTCACCAAAATCACAGCTTGGGGGATTGAATATCTTTGATTATGATATTGAAAATATTGATGGAGATTCGTTAGGAGACGGAGATTTTATTGTAACAGCAGAAGATGGAAATGTATATTTCTTTGACAATGAGTTTAATTATATAAGCTCTAAAACATCTGATTACTTTACTACAATAAATAATCGAGCTCAATATAATAATAAAAATTTATCAATTTCCGCAGCGAATATATGGAATCATGTTAATTATCCAGGTTCAGAGATCCTGATTGGTTGGTATGATGAATCTATAAGTAATTTATATGATGATTTCTATGATGATTCTTCAACTACTATACCAGCTGATATAGAGTTTTGGTATAGATCAGGAGGAGGTAACCTCTATGGCAACCCTACATCTCTTACAGATTTAGAAGTAACTGGTCAACTTGAGGAATTACTGAAAACTGCTCAATCAATACCTTCTGTAGATGGTATCGATATTGATGACGATGGTGATATCGATTTAGTTGTGTGCGTAGATAATTTATACTTGCTCTTGAATATCGGAACCTCAGATCTCCCTCAATTCACTTTAGATTCTGACTATTTTAAAGATATTAATGAAGTTCAAGGTAAAAGGAAATTCTTCAGTCCTCAATTTGTAGAATTTGACCATGATAATGATTATGATTTAATTATAGGCTATTCTAATAGAGTCGGAGCAACATATTTAGAAAATTATGGAAAAGTCGATGATCCAGAATGGACTGAAAAGAAAGAATTACTAAATAATTTCGATGAAGAGGCTGCAATAAATGTTTATAATTTAACAAGACCACTTTTTGTTTCTTATCTTGACAACAGTGTTTCTGACACAATGCAATTATCTCTCACAACAGGTATTGATTATAGTAATAGATATCTTAATTTCTTAATGTTTGATGTTTATGCAAATAATGTCCATAAATTTTTAATCCAATATAATATGCAAACATCGTTTATGGTAGCTACAAATCCAGTTCTTTCTAGATTAGAAGTTAATTCATTTAAATCAGAAGTCACGGGAGACATCTATAAATATAGAAATTTTGGTTTTCGAGCAATTGAAAGTTGGTCGACAAGACTTGAATTATATAATTGGACTCTAACAGTTGATACTGCGGATATAGACCAAGATGGGAAGGGTGAGATAATTGTAGGAGATTATGATAATAATGTATACATCTTCGAGCACATTACTAATAATACTTACAAAATAGCCTTTAGATCTCCAGATATGTATCAAAACTATCCAACAACTGAATCACCATATGCTTGGGATCAATTTGGAACCTTTACAGGAGAGTTTAATCAAACCATATGGAACCATGTTTCACACATTTTAGTAGGCGTTGATCTCAATAAAAATGGCTATTTAGAACTTGTTGCTTTAGCAGGTACGGTCTTTTACATTTTTGAAACAGCATATGATGAATTTGATGGAAGAATAATTGATGACACCTATATTTTAGTGCAGAAGTATGATTTGTTATTAAGCACTGAAGCTTCTTATTTGAAAGAAAATTCCTATCTAGAATCAACAGGTCTTAGTTGGGCTAAGGATCTCGATTTAGATGGACATAGTGAAATTATTGTGGCGTTCGGTGCGCAATTATTTGTCTATGTGCCCACCTTAGGAAAAGTTTACGAATTATTTGGAAATGTTCCTCCTTACACAGATTCTGGGCATTACAATCTACCTGGAAATAGCTTAATATATGATAATCTCTCTATCTCTGGAGTTCAAGTGTTTGATACCAACCAAAATGGGATTGAAGAAATTATTATATATGGTGATATAGGAAGAGAAGGTTGGAACGAAATTGGATTTCTAGGTATTATTGAATATAATAACATTGGATATCAAATAATTTGGGAACTTCCTTCAAATTCGTTAATTAACAACAAAATATATACTGTGGAGGTAGCTGACCAAGATTATGATGGCAAATGGGAATTACTTATTGGTGGAGAAAAAGGTATCTCAATATGGGAATACAGTAATGGAACATATGAACAAATAAGTGTTGTTACAGGTCATTTAAATTATCCTCATATGCAATCATATTCATTCTTTGGAGAAAACAACAATTATGCTTCTGATTTTCAAATCCCACAAAGATCACACGATATTATTCAATTTATTTATAGTGGGACTAATCATTCGTATTTAGCTGTTTGGTCTGAAGACAAAACTGGAGTTGGACCTATAAGACTCTACCAAGCTATAAGTCAAGATGGTGAAAATTGGCACTCTGTACAAGCTTTACCACTTTACAATAGTTTTGATATGCTATTTCCATCCTTAGTCCAAATTGAAGATGGAACGATTTATCTGATATGGACACAGCTTTCTCTTGTTGCTTTAGATATCTATGGCATTTTCATGATGAATTCCACCAATAATGGAGTAAGTTGGAGCACTCCATATGTGATATTTTCTGACTATGGCATATCAGATAATCCCTTTAGATCGCCTTCTGTATTTTCTTATAGTGATAAAGGATTCGGCTTTAGTTTCGTATATAATAATGAAGTAACTTCTACAGCTAAATTTGGTTTTTATAATAAGAATACTGGAATTATTACCACTCCTGTAACAATTCAAGGATTAATTGATGATGAATTCTTTGTAAATGGAATTGATGTAGTAGAGAAACCAAATAATCCTGAAACTTATGCTGTTTCAATAAGCGCTCATAGAAAATCAGAGGATAAGGATGATTATGATATTTGGTTCTTTGAATTGAATTCTACATTAGGTTTTTCAATAGAACCTAGAAAATTAATTGAAAGTCCTGCAGTAGAACATACGCCTAGTATTATTTATCTAAGAACTGGATACTACCCACTCATGATTACTTATGATGCTTCTGGATACATGCAAGCTATGAGTACTTCTTATGGAATTGTTTCATCAGACTATCTAGAATGGTCTAATCCAGATATTTTAGCTGTTTATCCTGATTATATCATACCAGATCCAATAGTGCATACATCTCCAACATTCAAAACACTTGATGATTGTCGTATTAATTCAATGGGATTTAGAGGACCTAAAATTGCTCCAACTTTTGATGGTGGATTTGTACTTCTAACAAAATTCGATATAGATGGAGCTGAACTTATTCCTTATCAACCTCTATATTGGGAAGATCTTCTTTGTCAAGTATATGCTTTGAATGTATCCAGCTTTACTGCACTTGGAAAAGCTACAGATATTGCTGTGGGAGATTCTGATGGAGATGGTTTAAATGAGTTATTAATAGCTGATGGTATAAAAGTTAGATTGTTTGAACTTTATTCAACAAAATCTGGTTTTCATGGGTATATACTTAAATGGAAGAGCAAAAATTATGATAGCGACGTTTCTGATGTCTCAATCTATGATACAAATGGTAACAACTTTGATGAATTGATTTTCAGTGTGCAAGGAGAAGATGTCTATGTTTATGAAACCAGAGACATATTTGTTGACAGAATAAGAATAGAGGTACCTTTGCTTGCTTTTACAACATTTGACACAAATCATGCAAACTATGAACGTTCTATATCATTAGATATTAATGACGATGGTTACGAAGATTATATAGTGGTGATGGAAACAGGAGAAGTCTATGCTTTTGATGGTTTATCTGGTTTACAGGAATGGCAAGTGCTAAATTCTGGAGAGATACAAACCTTGGAGATTGGTAACTATGAAAATACTATTGCCATATTTCTACTTTATACTAATGGAGATGTTTATTGGCTTGATAAAAATGATGGAAACGTACTTACAACATATAATTTAAGTGGTTCTGATACATATATAGATAAAACCCTTCTATATGATTATAATAGTGATTCAATTGATGATATAATTGCCTTTACTTCAGATTATGAATTAATAACTTATGATGGTTCTGATGGTTTTAATTTACCATATTCAGAAGATTTTGTAGATGTAAGTCTCAGAGGAATAACTATTGCCTATGAATCCTTAACTCCTTACATTATTTTAGCTTTAAACAATGATACTATTGTTGGACTTGATATTAATTTAGTTGAACAATGGAAATTTTATGTAGACAATGTCGATAGTGATACACGTGTTTTTGCAAAAGATTTAGATGGTGATCAGATTTCTGAAATTTTCATTTCTTCTAATCCATTTATATTAATTTATCCTAATGGTACGTGGATATGGGATGTAACTCATACATCGTTCGCTTCCTCTGCTTTCTTCTTTGATATCAACAATGATAATGTTCTCGATATAATCATAAATGGAGGAAATTCAGAAATTGCTTCTGCATACGATGGAAGAAATGGTAAAATTCTATGGAGCTATATAAATAATAATTTTGTAAGTGAAGAGTTAGTTGTTGGTAAAATAAATAATAATGTTGAACTTTTCTTTAGTTTTTATGATTTGGATTCAAATTTTGGAGTTGGTTCATTGTCTCTTTTAGGAACATTAAATTGGATAACTATCACAACAAATGATATATTAAACAAACCAATAGAATTGCAATCGATTCTAGTAGATGGAGGATTAGGCGTTATCTTTGGAAATGAAGGTGGAGAGATTAAAGCTATTACTTCAGAGGAATTGATCTATGAAGAAACTGAAATTGATCCATTAAGCAGTATGAATCTTGAAAAAATTGTTTCCAGTAATACTTACATAACTAAAGGTACTATTGTTTTAGGAAACTTTTATGGTGGTGACACTCCTTACCTTTTCTATGTTGAAAATGGAACAAAAGCGATTGTTTATGATTTACTTAGTCGCCAAATATTATATTCTAAAGACTTATCTTTACGAGGAAATGTTACTCAAGTATTAGCTGCGGATCTTATTGGCGATGGTATTCCTAATGCTGTATACTTACGCACTAATAGTTTTGAGTTTGGAATAATCGATCTAACAACAATGAATTATGCACAAACACATCTTGGCGTAAATATGGTTCAAGTTTATGATATGATCTCAGCACCTATTACAGGAGGAGTAGATTCTCTTGTTATTGCTTTTCATGATATATCTGGAAATGATAGAATCAGATGCTTAGATTGGAAAGGAGTATATCTCTGGGCTGATATTACTGTATCTCAAGAAGTAAAACAACTCTTAGCAGGTCATCTTTTAGATGTATCTGGTGATAATGGCAATCTATTAATTGTTAGACTTGAAGATAATCTTAAATTATACACTTTGAGTGATGGAATACATTTGAGAGATGTTATTACAGGTGATGTTGGTTTAGTTGAAATAGGTTCTCATTCTGATGCTATTTCCTATAATTTCATCTACTTTAGATATATGAATGAAATATACTGTTATGATGCAGAAAATGATCTCGTTGTGTGGCAAACAGAATTAGTAAGTAACGCTGAACTATTAGATATTGAAATAGCAAATATTGATGTTGATGCATATTATGAAATTTTCATTAGTCAAAATGGAACTCGTCTATACCAACTTGATGGATTAAATGGAACTATTGATGCGTATCACATTCATAACTCCTTTGAAACAAATCAACTTGAAGTACTAATGGATACGACAAATAACTATAGATTGTTAATAAAAGATTATCATAGATTGTTTGTACAAAATGTAGAAAATGAAGAAATATTACTAGCTACAAATAATCAATTTTACAAAGTAACAGATTTAACTCTATGGCCAAATGATAATTTATCAAACAAAACATTCTTCATATTATTAGCAAATAATGCAATCTATGCATACAATATAAGTGAAGTTTTTGCTTTTCCATTAAGAAACCCAGGAGAGTCATATAATATTAATATCAGCAAAGTGCTAAGTATGTCAATACCAGCTTCAATGATGTTAATAACACTTATAACCCTACTAGTAATGGTCTCAAAAAAGAAGAAAAAGGTAAAATTAACTTAATTTTTTCAATTTTCCTTCTTTTTTTCTCTTTTTTCTTATATTTTTAGAATTCTCGAGAAATATTTTTATTCTTTAACATGCTAAATTCGATGATAGATAAAATTACGAGATGTCCTATATGAGTTTTAAAAATATAAATTTTCGAGGGAGAACAATCGTTTTACTGTTATTTCTAACTGGATTATTATACCTGATTATTAATAATCCCTCATTAACCAATGTTCAAGCAGCTTCTGGCTCTTTCACAGAAGATTTCACCACCACAACTTATATGGATAGTTCAAGTACTAATGTAAGTGGTTGGGGGAAAGGAAGTATAGAAAATTCAAAGAAAGAACCAACAATAATCGGAAATATTAGTTCTTCTCTGATTGGTGATACTCTTGATGTTTTTGTAGATGGAGATTATGCATATGTAACAAATGAAAATGAAGGATTAAAGATAGTCAATATTTCAAATCCATCGAATCCCAATATTGTAGGTTCGTATTCCACACCAGATATAGCTCAAAGTGTTTTTATTGATGGAGATTATGCTTTTCTTGCTGATTTTCATGGTGATACATATTGGGTAAACTTTCAAGTTTTAGATGTTAGTGATCCTACTAATCCTTTATCTCTTGGAAATTGTTCGACTTTTTATTATGCTAGAGCAGTGGTTGTTGAAGGGAATTATGCCTATGTTGCAAATAGTGAATATGGTTTGAGTATCGTAGATATATCTGATCCAAGCAATCCTTCACAAACAAGAGTAATAAATACAAATGGGAAATCGTATGATTTAGCAATTGCAGGAAATTACATTTTTCTAGCTGATGGAACAAACGGGCTTGTTGTAATGAACATCACTAATCCTCTCACTCCATCAATTGTTGCTACTTATAAAACAAGTATTAGTTGTGTTACAAATGTTGTTTTGGAAGGGAATTATGCCTTTATCATTGATTTGGATGTTGGGGTAATAGTATTAGATGTTAAAGATCCTACAACACCTATGTTTGTAGAATTATGGAGTAAAAGTGGTGTTTCTGATGCTTATGTTTATGGTGATTTTCTTTATGTCACAGATATAAGTGGAGGATTATCAGCTTTAAATATAACTAATCCAACCACACCTCAATTTATTCAAACCATCTCTCTTCCAGGAACTGCTCAAACGATTGTAATTGACGGAATTTACGCTTATCTAGCCTGTCAAACGGGAGGTTTTCAGGTAGTTAAAATTGCGGATCCTTCATTTCCTCCAACTCTTGTAGGTTCTTATAATACTCCTGGAGGTTCTTTAGGAGTGTATGTTTCTGGAGATTATGCTTATGTCGCAGATAATGATTTTTTTGTAACTCTAGATATAAGTGATCCTCTCACTCCTTCATTAGTTAATTCGTATTCTATTTCTGGGTTAACTTGGAATGTTTTTATTTCTGGAGACCTTGCTTATCTAGCGTCTGGTTCTGCAGGATTACAAATTCTAAATATTAGCAATCCTTCCTCTCCTACTAATGTAGGTTCATATGTTACACCTGATTCTGCTCATGATATTTTTGTATCAGGTAACTATGCTTTCATAGCAGATGAATATGGTGGATTGCAAATACTTGACATTACTGATCCTACTTCTCCGACATTTACGAGTAATTATGCTACAACACATAGAGCGTGGAGTATTTTTGTTTCCGGGAATTATGCATACTTAACAGATTATGATAATTATGAATTGGTTATTTTAAATATCACTAATCCTTCCTCTCCTACTTTTGTTGGTTCTTATATCACACCTTGGTATACAAGCGATGTTTATGTTTCTGGGAATTACGCTTACCTAACTCATACAAATGGATTTCTTGTTCTAAATGTTAGTGTCCCTTCAATCCCTACACTTGCAGGTTCCTATGCAAATGATTACCCAACAAGTGTATTTATTTCTGGAGACTATGCTTATGTAGCTAATGGATATGGTTTGATTGTTCTAGATATTGAAAATCCCTCTTCTCCTACTTTTTTTGGTTCATGTAATACTCCAGGTGATACATGGGGAATTTTTATCTCAGGTGATTATGCTTATATTGCGGATGATGCGTATGGGATACAAGTTGTTGAAGTAAGAAAGAATAGAGCTCGACAGTTTACTTCTTTATGTGTTGCTCAGTCTAATACAGCCTTTTCTGCTAGCTCATCTAATATTATAAGTGCAAAATTAGTTGCTAGTGAAAATATTACTTCTTCCACTTCTATAACCTATTCTCTTTCTGTAGATGGGGGAAATATTTGGGAGACAATTACTCCAGGGATAGAACATGACTTTAGCAATATTGGTAATCAACTTAAATGGAAAACTATTCTGACTACTTCAGATGTTTCAGTATCTCCTTTGATTCATAACCTTTCAATTTACTATAATACAAACTTGATTGCTCCCTCTCTTGATTTACCTCTAGATAGTTATATAGCTGATGATTATACTCCTACATTTACATGGTTTGGCGTTGATGGCGAAACCAATTATCTCTTCCAATTATCTACTTCCACGAGTTTTACTTCTCCTCTTCTCAACCTTACTCTCCCTTCCTTAAGTACCAGTTATACCCCAATTACGAATTTAGACCCTAATACCTATTACTGGAGAGTTGCTGGTGTTGACTCAGAAGGGGATATAGGACTTTTTTCAGCATATCGGACTATCTACGTTATAGAAGATACGGATGTTCCGTTCATTGATGATATAGTAGATTTCTCCTATCCATATAATCAAACAGGTAATTCTCTCACTTGGCATCCTACCGATTCCAATCCTGCTTGGTATAATATCACTATTGATGGTATTCTTGAAGATGAAGGACCATGGGGAGGAGAAAGTATAACAATAAATGTAGATGATTTAGACGTTGGAGTACATACAGTCATCTGTTATGTTTATGATGTAGAAGGACTAAGTAATGCTGATATAGTAAGTATAACTGTAAATATAATAATTCCAGAATTCGGGAGACTGTATTATAGCATACTGGTTACTGTTCCTGTTATTATAGTAATATTCTACAAAAAGCAAAAACAATTATTCTGAAATCTTATCATCCTTTTCTCTTTTTTCTCATTTTTCTTGTCTTTTTAGAATTCTCGAGAAATCTTTTTATTCTTTAACATGCTAAATTCGATGATAGACAAAATTAAGGAGAGATTTAAATGAAAAATAAACTTGTACAAGCGAGAGGGAGAATATTGTGTTTAATGTTAATTTTATCAGGAATTATAGCTCTTAATAACAACAATTCTTCTATTACTACTGTTCAGGCAGCTTCTGGCTCTTTCACTGAAGATTTCACTACTATAAATCATATGGACATAGCGAACACTAATACTTCTGGATGGGGAGGAGGAGAAATAAAGAGTGGTTGTCAAAAACCAAGTGTTGTAGGAGCTCTTGATACAATTGGTAATGCTTATAGTGTGGATATAAAAGGAGATTATGCGTACATTGCAACCCAAGATAATGGTTTACAAGTAGTAAACATTAATGATCCTACTAATCCTATTCTTGTTGGTACTTGTCCAACTTATGATAAGGCTTATGATGTGTTTATCAGTGGTAATCTAGCTTATCTTGCTGATTATACAGGAGACATCTCTGGCAATAATTTTCTGGTAATTGATGTAACTAATCCTAGTTCGCCATTTATCCTCTCTGATTGCGCAACTAGTGATGTAACAAGATCTGTTTATGTAGAAGGAAACTATGCTTATGTTGCAAATGGTCCTAGTGGTTTAACTGTAGTAAATATCACAGATCCTTATAATCCTATAAATGAAGGTGTTTTAGATACAGATGGTATTGTTTATGATGTTGTAGTAGAAGGCAATTATGCGTATGTAGCAGATGGAAGTAATGGTCTAAACATTGTTAATATTACCAATCCTACTCAACCTGAATTAGTAAGTAATTATG
>Ga0315550_1000047_pt1 | contig 68680 bp, 104 predicted proteins | sample SalMarSW160190MG_2_FD_203100 | JGI IMG/M metagenome (GOLD analysis project Ga0315550, IMG submission 203100) | Salt marsh sediment microbial communities from the Plum Island Ecosystem LTER, Massachusetts, United States - Salt Marsh Sediment SW1601-90 ...
AGTTAACGATTCCTTTTTTTAAAAATTCACTCATTTCATAACTGAAACAAGTGAAAACTTCTCTAGCTACAAAATCACCTTTTATTTTTTGGTTTACAACACTATTTCCATCCATTTTTCAACCCTCCTTTGGTTTAAGTATAACATATTTTTCCTAAAAAATCAACCCTTTGTATTATTTATTTTGTCAATTAAATGATTTACACTTTTGGCTGTAAATTTTCTTATTTTTTTTAAAGTGTAGCGGCTTCTAAAATTATCAACCTTTCCATTACAATTGATATGAAAAGATCTATATCTACTATTTTGCAATATTTTATTAGCCCAATCCTCTGGTTTATCCTCCGATATTGTAAGCATAATTGAAACCCTATCTTTGCCGCCCAAAGCAGAAACATAAGCAGTTATATAAGGATATTTTAACTCTTCTTTTAGTTTTTTCGCAACCTCAAAAGATCCCTCATAGTCAAATAAACATTTACTTTCCATAATACCTCCGCTTAATTTTATAGCCCTCTGCTTGATATAATCCTTTTATTTTTTACAATATGTATATTTCCTAATCCTTCAATTGAGCTAAAAAACCTCTTAATATATCCCGTTGTATTCTCCCTTCTAAATAGAGACAATCTTTTATCCTTTTTTGGCAAATAGTAAATTATTTTAACATTATTCCTATCAATATAGCCTAACTTCATCTCTCTACCTCCTATGGTTATTAAGATAATTTTACCTTTGTCCGTTCTACTTTTTCAATATAATAGGTATATGTTACAGACCATAACTTTTTTTTGCCTTTTTTCCAGAGTGCAATATCGTTTTTGGTTGCTTTGTAAGAATCGCTTGTCTCTAATAATCCAATATCAATTCTTCCCTTTTCATCGCAAGAATTAAGATATATGCAATCATCAGAAACGTCAAAAAAATCTTTTATTTTATCTATTACCTCTTTTACTGTTGCTCCTTTGAATGCAACATCTACTTCACACGCTCTCCCTGTATTCGACAAGCAACCTTCTTTGTAAGAATCCTCCTCAAAGATTTTCAATCCTGCTTCTGTTTCGAATGTAGTTTTTTTCATCTCTCTACCTCCTTTTTTATTTTTCGCCTATAAAAACCTTTCTACTTTCTCTAATTCTTTCCTGTATATTATCCCCACTTACTAAAGATAATCTCAAGCTAAGAGTGGAGCCGGTTAGTATATCATTGAATAGTAATAAATCTTCTCCATAGGGATTTTTTTGTATTCCTATATATGTGCCACCGCTTTCTTTTAACAGTTTTCTATAATTCATTTCAGTATTAGTCCTTCCCCGGACAATAAAAATCTATTCTACTATAACTCCTCTTTCCATAGGGTTGTTGCGTAAGTCAAAAAGTAGATCTTTTTTATGTGTATATCCAGCAACCATTAGTCCTGATAGATATTTTACTCTATTATTAGTCCCTCTCCAATAAGCTCTATGTATAGTCTTACCGTCGAAATCAATATCCCTTTTTATCACAATATAGCTTGATATTCTCACAATACCTCCTTTTTATCCTAATATACCATATTTTTTTAAAAATATCAATAGATTCTATATGAATTGCAAAGATCCAAATCCTATATATAAAGAGATTGAGCCAGAGGAACCTATTCACCTAAGCATTCCCGTTCCTAAAGGCCGCAGGCTCTTTTAAATTTATCAGCGTCAAATAATTCATTATCCCGCCTAAAGGTATCCGCTAAACTGTCAACAGTATCGTAATATAAATTTCCTAGATGCTTCTCCACGTTATGATTATGCCTGAAATCTTTTGAATAAGGTTGCACTTCTTTTAGTGCTTTGGCAATTACAATGTAATGTTTTCTAGTAAACATCTCTACACCTCCTTTATTTAAGGTTGTTTATTGCCGAATTTAGACGGTTATTATGATTCTCAATCTTCGGTGCGACTCCTGCTAACATCGAACACACAACGAATGTGACCAGTAGCAAGCCAATAATTAGAATATAGATATATTTTATCATCTCACACCTCTATATTTTATATAGAAGGATCTGATTGTTTCATTGGTGATTTCGTCGAAATCTGAGAAAACGGAATAATTTTTTGAAACCTCATGATAAAAAAGTCGAAAATTCAATCTTTGCGCCTTCGCTTTTAAATCTTTGATCGTTTTGTTTTTATTCATCGTCTTGCCTCAATTTGAATATGTTTCATTTGCCGCAATAACCGTGCATACATTTTAATATCGGATGTAACAACTCTTTTATGCTGGCCGATAAATATGTATTGGTAATTGAAACCCGTTATCTTTGATCTTTCGATTTTAACTGTGATTATTTTATCATCTCTCATTGCAATTATAGTATAACATATGGTTTTTGAAATGTCAAGGGCAAAACAAAAAAAAGATATCCTTTCTTGCCTTATATACCTATATATATAGGCAGATATGCCTATATTTTTAGAAATTTAAGAAAAACGGAAATATATCAATGTAGCATTAGATTTTTCTTGTTTTGCTTTGATTAACATAATATTTATTATAGGAAGTGATCAAACGCCATATGGGGCGGCCTTGACTAATGTATAATATAATATTGTTATATCTATCGGTATCTATTATAATCTATCAATATGCATCATTGTCTTCTTACTCTTGACTTACTCTTGTCTATTCATTCTTACTCTTGTTTACTCTTGTTATAATATATCATAATAAAGAAGTATATGACCATTGAAAACGTTTTCATTTTATAGGCATGTGTTTAGACGCACACTAATCCTATTGACGCCGCATAACCTTTTATGTTATACTATAATTATGAAGAATTATTGTATTGATTGTGGAAAAGAAATTAGTTTACAAGCTAAAAGATGTTTATCTTGTTCTCGTAAAGGGAAAAAAAATTATTTTTTTGGTAAGCACCTTTCAAAAGAGCATAAACAAAAAATAAAAGATAATCATGCAAATGTATTTGGTAAGAATAATCCCCGCTGGAAAGGGGGTATAGCAAAATTAGGGAGTGGTTATATTTTAATCAGATCACCTTTGCATCCTAATAGACGTAAAAACAATTATGTTGCTGAACATAGGTTGGTAGTAGAATCCCAAATAGGAAGGTTTTTAACCCCAGAAGAGGTTGTTCACCACGAAAACAAAATAAAAGATGATAACAGACCTGAAAATCTAATGGGATTTATAAACAAAAGAGTCCACCGTAGATGGCACGGGAATCCAAACAGCGTAAAACCTAAAGAGATAATATTCGATGGCTCCCAAATATGATTTGGTATTATTTTACATAAATTGCTCTTATTCATTTTTTTAGTATTATTTTAATATATTACTAATAAATAATCTTTAGATGCGTCGCTACAATACTCTTAGAACGCCACAGGAGCCCTGTAGAGCGTAGTTTAGGGGGTAGTGTCGTGTTTGTGTCGTGTTTGTATGGCTTTAGGGCTAAAATGGCTTATAGTATAGATTAACGATATAATATTACCTCTCTATAACTTCTATTGTTACTAACTAGACATACTATATAAGTATATTATCATGGACTAACAATATACTAATATAATAGAAATGTTATTAAAGAGCCCTTTTATATAAGGGCTCTTTATATTAATAACATATTCTATATCTATATTCATATTCTATATATTCATATACAATATTAACTAATGATAATACGATTAATTAATAAATAATATAATCATTTTTTAGCATATATCTATACTTATAGTAACAAGTCTATAACCTATATTACCTATGGGGGTTTTTTATTCGCCGAAAAGTCTAAAAATGGTTGTTTTTAGTGTTTTAGGGGGGTATTTTTGAAAAAAAATGGACGTGGTAAGTATTGATATGGTATAATAGAACCAAGAATAGGAAATGGATGAGAGACAAGAGATGGATAATATATAATAAAATAAAATGGATATAGGAGTAAAAATATTATACTGTAGAAATAGCTTGACATCTTGTCACAAAAGATATATACTTTTTGTGACAAAGGAGAGGTTGATAATATGTCGCAAAACATTGAGAATAAGATAGTTAGCAGGATTTATGGCAACAAGAGGGGTTGGGTGTTTACCCCAAACCATTTTCTTGACTTAGGGAGTCGTACGGCTGTAGCTCAATCTCTGGTAAGGTTAGCAAAATCAGGGACTATACGTCGTCTGACTAGGGGATTGTACGATTATCCCGCAAAGCATCCGGATTTTGGTGTCCTTCCACCTAATTATGATCGTATTGCACAAGTATTGATGGGGCGAGATAATGTGAAAATTCAAATTTAATTTTAATTAAAGGAAATGAGAAAAATTAAAAGAAAAACCAGAGTAACGAAGAAAGCCAAAAGAAAACAACAGGAGAATCATAAGAAGCGTTCTACTAAACTTGTTAGGTTAAAATGTTCTGTTATGAAACATAAACAATGTAAAAAAATGAAAGGGATTTGGTTCATTGATACAACCAAACCAGAAATTTATACAAAAGAAGTAAGAAAGAATTGGGTATGTTTACTCTGTCGAGATACAAATATAAAAAGGAGATAGAATTGAATAAAATAGATTTTACATATTTATTGCAACCACCACGCAAATATACTTTTGAAGCACCTAAAATAAAAGAATGGACTGAAAAATGGTGTAAAGGAAATGTATTAAATCTTTTCGCCGGAAAAACATTGTTAAATGTCGATGAAGTTAGAAACGATATAGATAAAAATGTTAGAGCTGATTATCATGTAAATGGATATGATTTGGTTTTAGAGTTTATAAAAAGAGACAGAAAATTTGATACAGTTGTACTAGATCCTCCATTCTCAATTCGCAAGAGCCGAGAAAAATACGAAGGTCGATGGATAGGTAAATTAACAAAATTAAAAAATTTATTACCTAAAATTTTAACAAACAATAGCAGAGTTATTACTTGGGGGTATTCAACAGTAGGAATGTCAAAATCAAGAGGATTTAAAAAAATTGCTATATGTTTAGTATGTCATTCGGGAGACCATAATGATTCTATAGGTTTAGTGGAGCAAAAAATAGAAGAGAGAACACTTTTTGATGTATTAAAATGATAACAAAAGAACAAATAGTAAAATTACAAAAGGAGAAAAAATGAGGAAGAATGTTATATAAAATAGCTTATTTCATAATGATTGTAAGTTTTTTGTATTTGGGTTTATCAGCATCGAGTATGAAGCAAAAACTGATAGGGATTGTTTTGGCAATAGCAAATGCTTTAATATTTTGGAAATGAAATATCTTGGTTGGTTCTCTTGTGGAGTAGACCCCAAACCAAAGGAGGAGAAGAAATGAAAGTTATAGCGATAATTGACAAAGAAGATTATGGTTCAAGTAAAGTTTTAGTGGAAACTACGAAAAGTGAGTTAGAGAATATTAGAGGCAACTGGATTTACAGTTCCAGACCCTACGGTAATAGCAAAGAGATAAAAGTGGGAAGTCTTATCAATGTTAGTAATATTTATGATAATGCGAGAAAAATAATTGATTATTATGACAATTTTAAGAAGATAATTGAAGAATTTGGTAATAAAGCAAAGTTCTTAAAGAAAATTTTGGATGCAAGAGATGGGACTTTAAAAAGGGGAGTAGATGATTAATGATATAGATTTATCCAACCTACCGTTGGGAGAGGAGGAGTGATGAAACCAAAGTCAATATTACCGAAAAAAGATAAACAAAGCATCAATCCAAATGATTGGGATACATATGAAGCAATGGCTGAAGGTTATAACCAAGCCATATCCGATTGTGAACAAGCCCTCAAGAAAGCAGTAGATGAGGCGTGTGATGAGAAGAGGTTAGCCAATATAATGATTATCCAAAAAAACAATAAATATGTTCAAGGAGATGAATACGAAAAACAACAAATAGTAGGAGAGTATAAACAATTTATTTATGATTCAGTAAAAACTATTGCCCAACACATAAGAGGGTGTTTTTATAAGGAGGTATTATGAAAAAATACAAATTAACAAAAGAAAAGAGAACCATTCTCGGAAGAACAGCCTATCGGATTCAAGCACTACGTGATTTTTCCAACGTCAAAAAGGGAGATTTGGGGGGATTTGTAGAAAGCGAAGATAATTTAAGTCATGATGGCGACTGCTGGCTATACGGTGACGCCGCTAACATCGAGAACAGCAGAAGAGGAGAAAATGCCTGTGGATACGATTCTGTTATATCTTTTGGCAACTCTCGACAATCTGGCGACTCTTGGCAATCTGGCAACTCTCAGCAATTTGACAACTCTCAACAATCCGGTTACTCTCTGCAATGTGACAACTCTCGACAATCTGGCGACTCTCAGCAATTTGGTCACTCTCTGCAATCTGGCAACTCTTGGCAATCCGGTCACTCTTGGCAATTTGGCAACTCTCGGCAATGTGGCAACTCTCGGCAATCCGGTCACTCTCTGCAATTTGGTCACTCTCTGCAATCTGGCAACTCTCGACAATCCGGTTGCTCTCGACAATCTGGCAACGAAGAAAGTATTTAAAGAAGGAGGTATAATGAGTTTTATAGAAAGATTATATGGTTTAGACAATGAGAGAAGTAAAAAGTATGAATGTTCTTGTGTGGACTGTGGTCATAAAGAGAGTTATGATGATCATTGCAAAAATCATCGTTGTAGCAAGTGTGGAGGTCAGATGAGAAGGGTCTCACGACCAGGTAGTGGAAAGGAATAATATGGATGATATGAAAAAAATCCGTCTTGAACAAGCTTATTTATATCATATCCTTTCTCCATTACTGCGATTACAAGGCATACAAGAAAGAGACAGAGAAGGTAGAGTAAAAGAGTTTGTAGATAAGGAGGTTATTGCCGATAAAATAATTGAAATAATCAACGAACATGGAGAAGTATCAATAGAACAATTGGAGAGCGAAATGAAAAAAATGGAGGTTGATAAGAATGAAACTTGATCTTAAACGTTCAGAGATTGCCCTGAAACGGATGAAGTATATAGTAGATAAACTATTAAAATTTTCCACAAAAAATCGGTTTTACAAAAAAGTGCTTATAGAAGCAACGCTTTTAGCGATACAGACAGAAGATAAAATTAGGTTTTTAAAAACAGAGCTTTTTAGGGAGGCACATTCAGAAACAGAAGGAGGAGAATAAAATGGAAAAAATAAAAATTGCAAAAATATATCATAATGATAAGAATAAAGATGGGAAACCATATGTTAGTAAGGAGGGAAAATCTTATAGTGTTTGTAATATTTATACTGAGGATGGAAGGTGGGTTAGTGGTTTTGACAACCAAACAACTAAATCTTGGGCTGTAGGAGATACTGTTGAGGTAGATATTACTAAAAAAGGTGATTTTAACAATTTTAAACTACCAGCAAAAACAGTAGGTGGAGAAGAATTAAAAAAATTAGAAGATAGAATAGAAACATTAGAAATACAAATAGAAATGATATATAAAAGGATTGATGAAATAAGTTAATGCAACCAATAGAGCTTATTACAAAACGATTTTTGCTAAATGGCGAGATTTTACGATCTCGCTTTTTTTCTATACCAAAGAATCAAACAATTTTAGTTTTTGCAGATATTATTGATAACACATTATTCAAACAATTAATGTGTTTTTTATCACAAAAATTGAATGTTATTTTGCTGACATTAGAAAAATCATCTTTTCAGCACAAAAATCTTTTTACAATAACAGTCTCGCCTATATGGTATATTCATACTTTGTTTAAAGATCCATTGCATTTTCATTTTGTATATGCGTATGGTGTTTTGGCAAAAAGGTTAGCTGTTGCTTTTAGCCAATTTACATTATACAAGATAGAGATTGTTAAAAATATAAGTCATTTAAAGGATATAATATCAAAACAAGAAAATAAAATTCTAATTCAAAATTTCGATGGTACAGGGGATTGTTTAATGATGTTACCAGTTTTAAAAAAATTGTATCAGCAAGGGTATAAGATTGATGTTGCTGGAGCCCCAGAAAGAAAAGGAGTTTTTGATAATTTGAGTTATATAAATTCTTTTTCATCTCAAAGAAAAGGAATAAATTTATCATATTATAAAAAGTTCCAAGATATTTCTGGAAAATATTGTGATTATAGTAGTTTAAAAAATCATAAGCATAGAATTGATATAATATCGGATTTACTAGATGCAGGAAAAGTAGAACACGATATTGATATTTTTCTTACTGAAAAAGAAATAGAGCAAGCAAGAAAAGTTACAAAAGATTTGCATAGGAGAAAACTTCTGGTTGCCTTTGAGAGCAATGAGCAAAATAGGAGTTACAGTTATGATATGGCTATAAAATTAATTTCGCAAATAAAAAATTTTGATTTAATTTTTGTGGGTAAAGCTCGCAAAGATTATCCTTGTAAAAATTTAACAGGAAAAACCAAAAATATACGAGAAGTGTTTGCCTTTGTTTATGTGAGTGATGTGGTGCTAACAGTCGATACTTCTATATTGCATATAGCAAGAGCTTTTAATAAACCTACAGTTTTGTTACCTGGGGTAATAGACTATAATTGGCGCATTTATGAAAATGTTTTTGTAATAAAACCAAAAATTTTTTGTTATCCCTGCAATCGGCAAAAACCCGAAAAATCCCCATGTTCATTGAACAAATCCTGTCCTGATTTTATTCCGCAAGACAAAATTCTAAAAAAACTTTCCCAAATCTGAAACATTTTTAAATCTCATTCGTCTTTAATGTTGGTAACTTATTTTAATGGGTCGAACTATAAATTGAGGAGGTATTAGATATGTCAGCAGACATTAAAGCGAATGTAGGAAAAATAATTGTAGGTACAAAAACCTTTGCATATTGTACTGGAATTGAAGTAAATAGTGATGATAATCCTATTAAGGTTTTCGCAGGAGATAGAAAATATCCAGTTTATGTTGGAGCTGGAAATTCAGAAATGACCATTACTATTGACGCCGCAGAATATAAAGCCGATGACGCTTATATTTTAGAAACAATCAAGCAGAATCAAATTCCTGTAACTGCTGAGTTACAAACTGGAGAAAGAGGAGGCGGAATTGCGGCAACATCTTATGATAATTGTGTAGTTACTAATTATACGGTAACTTCTGCAAATGGGGCTGAGGTTAAAGCGAGAATAATTTTATCAAGACAGGCGGCAAGTTAATATGTATAAAAAAACTTATATTATAAAACAGCCGAAAATTAAGGTTGATAAAGATTTATTGGAAATAGAACATGTTATTAGCTCAAAAAATTTAGATCGTTATGGAACCTATATAATCCCTAGTGGGGCTGAGTTAGAAAATTATTTAAGGAATCCAAAAGTTCTTTGGTATCACAATCATGATGAAGCGACAGAGAAAATTCCTATTGGTAAAGCAGTTAAATTAACTGTTAATGAAGGTGATGTTATTGCAACTACAAGATTTAATCCCAATGACCCCTTTTCAGTAAAAATATTTAATGCTTATGCGGATGGGTTTTTATCAGCGTGGAGTATAGGGTTTACATCAAAAGATTTTATTCCTGTAACCGAGAAAAATAGAGAAGAACTTAACAAAAAATATAAACTTAATATTGATAAAAAAGAATTGGAGAAAAACAATAAACGGTTTATGTGGGGGACGTTTGTTGTGTCAAAATGGGAATTGTTGGAATATTCTGCTGTACCAGTTGGAGCAAATCAGGATGCTCTAGTAGCAACAGAGGAAGAGATGGAAGCAATGCTTACAAGAGGTTTAATTAACGATAAAAAAGACGCAAAAGAATTTTGTGATTTTGTTTCTTGCCAAAAATCTCTTTTTACTAAAGAGGATTTAGAAGAGAAAAAAGATCAAGAAGATGAGAAAGTATATAAGTATATATATACTTGTCCAGAATGTGGAGCAGAAAAAGAGAGTGATAATGAACTTTTGTTATGTGAAAAATGTAATATTTCTATGAGGGCTAAATGGACTACTAAATATAAAAATTCTTTGCCTGACAGCGCATTTGCTGTTATAGAACCAGACTACAAGAGCGGCAAAACAAAAGATAAAAATGCCCGCCATTTGCCACATCACGATGGTAGTGGAGATTTGGGCAAAGCAGTTAGTAACGCAAATATAGATATGTCTCATTATAAAAATGCAAGAGCAAGAGCAAATCAAATAAAACCTATAACTGATAGTATTACTACAGAGAAATTAAGAGAAAAAGCAACTGCTCATTTAGAGAGACATCATAAACAATTATTAAAGGAGGGAAAAGTGAAAAAAAGCGCAGAAGAGTTAGAGAAAGAAAAAAAGGCCGAAGAGGAAAGAATAAAAGCAGAAAAGGCTGAGTCTAATAAAAATGATTTAACTGAGAGAATTGTAAAGATAGAAGAGTCTGTTAGTGCAGTATCTGTTGAGAATAAAAAGAATATCGAGGAAGCCTCAACAGTAACTCTTTCGTTATCAGAGAGATTGGATAAAATAGAAAAGGTTATGTCTGAGTCAAAAACAGCAGAGGAAGTAGTAGAATTGAAAAAGACTGTAGAGGATTTAAAAACAGCATTAGAATCTATTGCTAAACATTTATCAGTAGATAGTATTGAAGGTTTAAGAAAACTAGAAGAGAATGGCGGGGAGTCATTTTTGGAAGGATTATATAAATAATGTTTTCATAAATATTTAGGGGGTGTTTTTATTATGGATTTTAAAGTCCCAGACAATGGAGGTAGTTATCTACCAAAAGAAATAGCCAAGCAGGTTGTAGATTTAGCGGTTGAAAAAGCGTTAGTTCTAAAACTTATTAATGCTAATGGTGGAATGGTTGATGTATTGAATGAGAAATCAGTCCCTGTATCAGGAGCGGCTGATGATGATAAGATGTATTACATAGAAGCTACATCTGATGTAACTACTTTAACTGAAAATAGTGTTACTTTAAAGAGTGTCTTAGTAGCTCCTAAAGAGTTAGGTGGATGGTTCTTTTTAAGTGATAAAGATATTCGGCGCTACAAAGCGTTGGGTTCATTAGAGGATTTTATAAAAGGAAAAATGTCTAAGTCATTAGGAAGAACACTACAAAAGGTTGCACTAGTTGGAGATACTACAGCTACTGGTACAAGTGCTCTTCAGATAGCCAATGGTATTTATACCATAGCGGCTGATAGTTCACTTTGCTCTCTTAGTCCTGTTACTTTTACTACAGAGACTACACAGGGTATTGTTAACGCAGTTATAGATGCAAAAGAGGATTTAGGGGCTTATGCTGAGAATAATGACAATTTGGTTATTTTAGCAGGGTCTACATTTTATTCTAACTCCAAGAAAAATGCATCTACATTGATTATTGGTTTTGATCTTAATGATTATCCTGTATTAGGTCTTAAAAGGATTCCTTTTATTGATGGAACTCCTGTAATTCAGAGAACGGATATTTCTGCCAAGAACGCAGTTCTTTGTGATATTAGAGGGGCTAAAGTAGGTTATGAACAGGCTATTAAGATTGAGCCTGAAAGAAAAGCCGGAAAAAGAGGATATAACAACATAATCACTGTAAATGCTGATTTTGCTTGGGCATATCTGAACTCCAGCAATAAGAATGAAGGTCTTGTTCTTATACAGGACAACGCAAGCTAATTTGAAAATAATTTATTTAATGGGGGCTGAACAATTTAACTTTCAGCCCCTTTCTCTTCAAAAAAATTGAAAAGTCAATGTTGATAAAATTAATAGCAGAAAACAAAATATATTCATACTCCCCATATTATAAAAAATTAATACCTCAAAAAAGTAAATATTCTTTTGCCCCAGAAGGGGATTTTTTAATTTTATTTTTTATGGAGCATGTTACCTCTAGAGATTCACAACCAAAAATAGTAGAAGAAGCAATAAAAAATAATATAGGAATTGTATATGTTTGTGATGAACTACCAAAAAATAATATTATATCACCAAACATTTTATATATAGAAACAGGATGGAAATGGTTTGTTCATTTATTGATACAAAATACTGTAGATTTTCGTGGAGTATATGCCAACAAAAAAGCAGAATGGCTTAAAAAAAGATTTATAACAACAAATCCTTATAAAGTACCAGATATTAAAGATTTAGTAGATATACAAAACACAGCAAAAATGCAAGAAAGAGCTAACAACCATATTTTAATAAATATAGATGGCGGGATAGGTGATAATCTACTTACGATACCGAGTATAAAAACATTGGTTCATAAAGGAAAAAAGATTTCTTTAATAACAAAATATCCAAAATTATTTAATAACTTAAACTATATAGGAAAAATCTATACACTAAAAGAGGAAATTAATATAGCAAACATAGATAAAATAATATATTTAGATTTTGGTTCATTTATGTCTAATTATACTAATGATATAAATAAACAAAATCGTATTTTTACAATCGCCAATATTTGTGGATTATCACAAGATGAATTAGTGATAAAAAAACCAGAGATTATTTTATCAGATAAAGAAAAAAATATGTTTAATGAATACGAAGCATTTTTAGGTGTTACAGCAGATAGAAAATGGTCTGAACTACCACAAATTTTGGCACAAAAAATAATAGATAATAATCCTAAAATAAGATGGGTAACATCATCTTTAAAAAAATTGGAATTAAAAAATATACAAATATATAATGATATTAATATAAGAGAATTATTTGCTTTAATGTATAAATGTAAATATTATGTGGGTGTAGATACATCTTTTTTACATATCGCAGGAGCAATGGATAAAAAGATTATTTTGTTTCCGAGTGTTATACCACCAGAATGGAGAATGTCAACATATAAAAATGTTAAACTTTTAGAGCCTAAAGTTCCTTGTTATTGTTGCGTAAACAAAAGCTTTGTAGTACCAGAAAAAAGACTATGCGAAAAAACCGGCAGATTAGAGTGTTTTTATAGTATTGATTATGATAAGGTTTTTGATGCCCAAAAAGAGACTCAGAGCGTTGTAGGGGATAGTGAGATGAAGATTGCGATAATTATACCAACTGCGTGGAAGTCTCCTTGTTTGCACAATTTGTTAGAAGAGATATATAGTTCAATTAATAATGTAGATATTTTCTTAACAGCAAATATAGAAAAAGAGAAACTACAAACATATATTAATTCATCTGTTTCATATACTTTTATGAAACACAATTATGCTGAGTTTAATTATTCAGCCCTTATGAATTGGGTTATAAAAAAAATAAATCATAAAAAGTATGATTATATTTTATTGCTAAATGATGACATTGTGCCAAAAACAAAAAATTGGATTGACATCTATATAGATGAAATTAAAAAGACAAAAGCAAATATTTTGGGCGTGAAACTTTTATTTCCTGGAACAAATATTATTCAGCATTTTGGTGTAGTATTTCCTCCAAACTCAAATATAAATCCATATCATTTTAAAGAACACCATATGGATGGTATTGAGTTTCAAGGAGTAAGAGAATTTAGGGCGGTTACATTTGCTTGTGCTATGCTGAAATCGTCTTTGTTTGATAAATATTGGTTTGACGAAAATCTAAAAGCGGAACTTCAAGATGTGGATTATTGTTTGCAAGCAAGAAAATGTTTTGTTACTTCAAATGTGGTGTTAGAACATTATGAATCTTATAGTAGGAAAAAAATGGGATATTCAGGTACACAACCTAACGACAGAGCATATTGGCAAATAAAATGGGGCAACAAAAAAATATGAGAAAAGGAATTATTTTAGCCGGAGGAAAAGCAACAAGACTATATCCTATTACAAAGGTAGTTAGTAAACAGTTGTTACCAGTGTATAACAAACCTATGATTTATTATTCCTTATCAGTTTTAATACACGCAGGAATAAAAGATATATTATTAATATCCAATAAAGAACATATAAAACTATATAAAAAATTGTTTAGTAATACAAAATTAAAAATAAATATTTCTTTCGCAATTCAAAAATCTGCAGGTGGTATTCCACAGGCTTTTATTATCGGCAAAGAATTTATTGGTGACAATAGTGTTTGTTTGATACTTGGTGATAATTTGTTTTTTGGTTATCAACTAATAAAAAAAATTAATAGAGCAAATAATATTAATAATAAGGCCACTGTATTTGTTTATTCTGTTAATAATCCTAATAGATATGGTGTGTTAAATGTAGATAAAAATAATAAACCAATTTCAATAGTAGAGAAACCAAAAAAACCAGAATCAAAATGGGCTGTAACAGGGTTATATTTTTATCCAAAAGGTATTGTAAAGATAGCAGAAGGATTAAAACCTTCTAAACGTGGAGAGATAGAAATTACAGATATAAACCAATTATATTTAAAAAGAAATAAACTTAATGTTGAATTTTTAAATAATGGAATGGCTTGGTTTGATATGGGTACATTTGAATCTCTAATTAATGCTTCTTTATATGTAAAAACATTAGAAGATAGGCAAAATATTATAATAGGAGATTTATTATGCGAAAGATAGGAATTATTGGTTCTGGATATATTGGTAATAGAATTTATAAAGAACTGGGAGCAGAGTTATTAAATGAGCATATATATACTTTGGGTGATTGTTATAAATTTTTAGACAAATATTCTATAATAATAAATACAGCTGGATATATAGGAAAAAACAATGTTGACGAATGTGAATTAAATAGACAAAAAACATTATCAAGTAATGTGTTTTTGCCAATAATTTTAGGCGAATATTGTTTACGTACAGGAAAAAAATTAATTCATATTGGTAGTGGATGTGTTTATTATTTTGACGAAATAAAACAATCTCCTATAACAGAAATAGATGAGCCAGATTATTATAAATTATATTATAGTAGAACTAAAGTTTATGCAGAAAAGGTTTTAAAATATATTGCTAAAAAAGCAAATATTTTGATTTTGCGAATTAGAATACCTTTGGATTATATTTCTCATCCTAAAAATATTTTGAATAAATTAATTAAATATAAGAGTGTTATAGACGCAAAAAATAGTGTAACATATATTCCTGATATGATTTTAGCAATAAAACATTTAATTATTAATGACAAAAAAGGTATTTATAATTTGGTTAACAAAGGGGCATTGTATTATCCAGATTTGATGAATGAATATAAAAAATATAATACAAATTTTGAATTTACTATAATGAGAACAGAGGATTTGTTATTGGATAGAACAAATTTATTAATGAACACAAAAAAGTTAGAAAAAACTGGGTTTAAAATTAGAGAGATAAAAGATATTATTCCAGAATGTGTTAGAAAATATGTGTCAAATGAAGTGCTATAAATGTAAAAGAAATTTACCGAACAAAAAATATTCAACAGCAAAAGGATGTATTTGGTGTGATAACAACTATGGATATAAAAAGAGCAAAGATAAAACAAAACAAATTAAATTAAAACCAATATCTTTTATTTTTGATAAAGACCTTAATAAAATTGATATTCATCCTCTAAATATAACTTACTATACAATTACTGATAAAGTAATTAAAATATTTACTAACAATAACATAACAATAGATATAAAGAGAGATAAAGTTTTTTATTGTCACTGGGAGCAGGACAAAAAAATACTGGAAAAATATTTTGAAAAATGAGATTTGATTATAATTTGAGACAAAAAGCTTGGACAGAATATTATAATAGTTTAATTTGGGATAAAAATATAACTTGGATGGGGATACTAACCCAAAAACATCCATGTGATTTATGGATATATCAAGAAATTATCTACAAAAAAAGACCAGATATAATAATAGAAACAGGAACATTAAATGGTGGATCTGCTTTATTTATGGCGAATATTTGCGATGTGCTCAACAATGGTATTGTTATGACTATTGATATAAATTCAAAACCAAGAAATATAGATAGTTTTCCAAATCATTCAAGGATAGAGTATATTGTTGGCTCTTCTACCAATGAAGAAATTTTTAGTAAGATGAAAAGATTTGTCTATAATAAAAATGTAATGGTTATATTAGACTCAAACCATTCTTATAACCATGTATTTAGGGAGTTGGAGCTTTATTCTTCTTTGGTAACTTCTGGGCAATATTTGATTGTTGAAGATACAGATAGTGAATATTTTGGAGGAAATAGCAAAAGCGAAGCACTAAAGGCATTGACAGATTTTTTAGAAAATAACAATGATTTTATTGTAGATAGAAAAAGAGAAAAATTTATTATAACTCAAAACCCAAAAGGATTTTTATTAAAGATATGATATATTATGTGGATATAGATGGTACATTAACTGATAACCCTAAGAAACAATGGGGAAAACCAAGAATAAAAAATATTAATAAAGTTAAAAAAATAATAGACGATCCAAAAAATATAGTAGTTATATGGAGTTCAGGAGGATGGGGATATGCAATGCTTTTTTGTGTAAAATATGATTTGAATCCAGATTTTATATTACCAAAACCAGATTATATCATTGATGATATACCTACTATTCGCAGTAAAGGAAGAATAACCTATTTGAACCCAGAACAGATATGAAATATAAAAGATTTTTAGTTAGTGGAGGATTGGGTTTTATTGGTAGTGAGTTTGTTAGACAGTTATATTATTATGGGCAAAAACCAATAATACTTGATAGTTTTACTTATGTTGCTGATTATAAACGAGTTAAAGAAACAGGATTAAAGGTTTACAAAGAAGATATATGTAATACAACGAAAATAAAAAATATTGTAGACAAGCAAGGAATAGATATTATTGTAAATTTTTCAGCAGAGTCTCATGTAGATAATAGTATTAAAAATCCAAAAGTATTTTTAGACTCAAATATCTATGGAGTATATTCTTTATTAGAAGTCGCAAAAAAAACTGGTGTACCCATAATACAAATATCTACAGATGAGGTTCTTGGTGATATTGAAATTGGTAGTTTTGATGAGAAAGCAAAGTTGAATCCTAAAAATCCATACTCTGCCAGTAAAGCAAGTGGTGAAAATTTAATTCAGAGTTATATAAATACCTATGGTACTCAAGTGATAATAATTCGTCCTACAAACAATTATGGAATATGGCAATATCCTGAAAAATTAATACCTGTAGCATTAGCACATTTATTCAAAAACAAACCAATTCCTGTTTATGGCGAAGGACAGCAAATAAGAAGTTGGTTGCATGTGTATGACTGTGTTAAAGGAATTTTGAAAATTATAGAAAAAGGGAATATGGGGGAAATATATCATTTGGATAGCCGAGAGGAATATAAAAATATTGACATTGCAAGAATATTAAGTAAGATAGTTTGTAATAACAAAGATATGGTTAAGTTTGTTCCAGACAGAGCAGGACACGATTTTAGATATTCACTTTCAGCAGAAAAAACAAAGAAATTAGGATGGACACAAAAATGTTTTTTTAGAGAGAAAATACAATCAATTGTAAAGTGGTATTATGATAATAGAATATGGTTATTTTCAAAAATAAAAATATAATGTTTGTTTTGAGTGTTTTTATTATTTCTTTTTTTGTGATTTTTGTTTTTATACCAATTACTATTGGGATTATAATGGGGGCTAAAACCAAAAAAGATTATATTAAATTATATAGGATATTATTTCTATGAAAAAAATTTTAATAATTACTCCAATTTACAGTTATAAAAAATATGTTATAAAAGAATTTTTTACTGTGGTAAATAACTTAAAAGTTAACAATACTTTTAAAGTAGATATGTTACTAATAGACAATACTGATGATATAGGGGAGTTTTCTATATTTTTGATAGATTTTTTGGATAAAATGAATTTTAAAGTTCCTTATAAATTAATAAGAATAGAATCTGATTATCAAATGAACTCAAGAGAAAAAGTGGGATTTTCATTTGCTTTGGCGAGAAATTATTTTTTGGGTCATTGTTACGACAAAGCATTATTTTTAGAGGCTGATGTTATAGCACCCACAAATACAATATTATTATTAGACCAAGATAGCAAACCTATTGTTTCTGGGGTTGTAACAGCCCCGGGATTTGAAAAAGGTTGTGCAAAAACAGTAGATTTATGGGGGGCAGGAAAGGTAAGTCGCAGAGAACAATATACAGACCAAGAATATAAAAGGATGTGTAAAAAATATATTTTTCCTGTTGGCCAAGTTACTTTTGGTTGTTTAATGTTGGATAAGGATATACTTAGAAAAGTAGATATAGAATGGAATATAAATCATTTACAACATCCAGATATTTTCTTTTCTTATCGGTGTAGGTTATTAGGATTAAAGATTTGGTTAGACACTAGAGTAAAATGTGTACATAAATGGAAAGAATGGCGTAAAGAGAGAGGAGGAGTTATAAATCTATGAAGTTAAATTTAGGCTGTAGGCATCATAAAATAAAAGGGTTTGTGAATATAGATATAGACAAATCTGTAAATCCTGATATTGTTATGGATATTACAAAATTTAATAGATTTAAAGATAACTCTATAGATGAGATATATGCTTCTCATGTGTTGGAACATATAAACAGTGAAGTACGGTTTGATACTTTAAAGAAATGGTATGAATCCTTAAAACTAGATGGTGTTTTGTGGATAATCATTCCTGATTGTGAAATTTTAAAAACAGCACCAAGCGAGATTTTTGTTTCTGATGGATATAGATGGGCTGGAAAGACAATAGAAGAACGTAGAGAAAATATTATAAAACATGCTGATGGTTTACACGCAATAAAAGTAGAAGAAATGATGCTTGATGTTGGTTTTTCTTTTGTTTTGTCAAATCTATCCTTTTCAAAATGTCCATATATGGTTTCTAAATGGAAAGGACAATCATTAACCAAAGGAATAAAATGAGGAAAAAAATATTATGTGTAGCGTCAAATTATAATGTTTCGGAGGATATTTATAGAGTCTTTGCCAAAATAGCAAAATCAATGCATGGCTTTGACTTTTATTATATGGTTGGAGATAATGATATTTTGCCAAGAAGGAAAAATGTATCGGAAAATCCAGATATTGTAAAAGATATGGATTATCTTTTTGTTTGGAATGGATGTTTGGAAAATGGAATTGGGTATAAAACAGCAAAAAAGGCAGAACAATATTTTATACCAACATTTTATTTGGAGCGAGGTTTTTTGCCCCAGGAATATTCTAAAAAGGAATGGACTTTTTATGTAGACAAAAGAGGGGTTGAATGTAATTCATCGGTTGGTCTTTGGAAATTGAAATCACTCACTGATATAGAAGAAAATAAATTAAAGAAAGAGATTAAATCGTTAGGAATATATGATGATAAGAAAGAATATGTTTTATTGGCATTACAAATAAATGGTGATATTAGAATAACACAACAATCTACAATTTTTAAGGATATGCAGGAGCTAATAGATTTTGTTTGTGATAATTTAAAAGACAAAAAAATTTTGGTAAGAAAACATCCATTGGATAATAGAGGATATATATTGCCAAACAACGCAGTTTGGGATACTAATAAAAAGTTGGTAGACTCTATAGCAAAGGCAGAAAGTGTTATTACCATAAATAGCAGTTGCGGCCTATGGGCTTTGGCGGCGGAAAAACCTACAATAATTTTTGGTAGTTCATTGTATGAAAATATTACATATAAAGCGAATAAAAAGAATTTTTTAAATGTATATAAACAAGCAATAATGGAACCCAAACAAGGAATAAAATCATTTCTATATAAAATGTTGTTTGAGTTTCAGTATAATGAAAATAATATAGACAATAAAAGATTACAGAAATATATAGAGAATCCAAAAGTTTCTGTTGTTATAACAAATTATAATCATAATGAATATTTAGAAGAAAGTATTAAATCGGTTTTCGCTCAAAAATATGAACCTTTAGAAATTATAGTTATAGACGATGGTTCTGATAAAGATATAACATCCATAGTTAGCAAATATCCACAGATAAAGCTTTACAAACGAGCGCACTATGGGCTGAATAACGTTAGAAATTTTGCCATTCTAAATATGACAGGCGATATTTTTATGTTGCATGATGCTGATGATGTTATGTTACCAGATAGAATTAAAACAAGTGTTTATTATCTTACAAAATATCCTGAAATAGATGCTGTTTATGGTAATTATATTGTTACAGATAAAGATTTGCGCAACAAACACTTACACAGAAATGAAGAATATAATTTTAATGCTCAACTATTAACAAGAGCAAGCATAGTCCCAGCCGGTTGTATGGCTGTTAGAAAAGAAAGTTTTATAAAATCGGGAATTTTTGATGTAAATTTTGATTTTGTTTCAGATTTAGAATGGGCTGACAGAGCATATTTTAATGGATTGAAGTTTAAGTTTATTGACAAATCATTCATATATTATCGGCGACATAAAACTTCTATAGGATATTTAAACAATACTGAACAGGAGAGACAAGAAAATATAATAATGAATAGAATTATGGAACATAATAAAAAATTAGAAATAAGGAATAGGAAAAGACCAACATTAAAAGAGTACAAATATTCTAAAATTGAAAAAATTATATGTATTTTAACAGAGGTTTGGAAGAGTAGATTTGATTTACAGAAAGCATTTCCTAATTTTCCCAATGATTTAGGGTATAAATATCAAGGAAAAATGACTATATTGGAATGGGCTGAAAAACATGGGGTTAAAGAAGTACCAAAAATAAGAGACTATTATAAAAAATGAGGCGTTTAGTAAAAGATTTTATTTCTATTTGTGTAAAGAATTTTCCTTTTGAAGAACCAATATATGAATTTGGTTCGCTACAGGTTAAAGGACAAGAGGGCTTTGCAGATTTAAGACCATATTTTCCCAATAAAGAATTTATAGGTACTGATTTTAGGCAGGGTCTTGGAGTAGATAAAATAATGAATCTGCATAAATTACCTTTAAAAAAAGAAAGTATAGGTTCTGCGATATGTGTAGAAACCCTAGAGCATACAAAACATCCCTTTAAAGCTATGAGTGAGATTTATAGGGTTTTGAAACCTAATGGAATTTGTGTAATAACTTGTCCTTTTTCTTTTCCTTTACATGATTATCCAAATGATTATTATAGGTTTACTCCAAGTGGATTTAAAATACTTTTATCAAACTTTAAATCGGTATATGTTGAACAGGCTGGGAGAGATATAATACCTCATACTGTTGTGGGAGTAGCATATAAAGGAGAAATTGACTTTTTGGCAAATAAAAAATTTTTAGGCGAAATAGAAGAATGGAAGGAATTTTATATTACAATGTATGGAAAAAATAGAAAAAGTGATCAAGATTGAAACATTTTTAAATCTCATTCGTCTTTAATATTAGAAGGTGTAAATGTGGTAAAAATTATTTTGGAAACACTTGATTCTTGGGGATTTAATGGGGGTAGTATAACTTTAATTATCCTTTTATTACTTGGCTATGTTAAGATTATTACAAATCATTACAAGCATATTTTAAGGTCAATAAGTAATATAGATAAAAGATTAGATGATATAGATAAACGAACAGTAAGATTAGAGACTTTTCACGAATAAGTTTGATTTAATTGACTAACATATTGAAACAGAGGGGGATATATTATGAAAGCGTTTTTATTTAGTGGATATAATTTAGGGGATAAAGTTATTTTTGAAATGATTAAAAAATCTTTGTCTATACCTACAGAATATATAGGTCAAGATGTGGATTTGAGTCAAATAAAACCAGTAAAAGAAAATCTGATAATAATAATTAATCACTCACTTTTTAAGGTAGATTTAGAGCTTTTAATTGGTTATATAAATAAGGATTTATCTACTCCACTTGTAGTGGTAAAAAAGACCAAAACATTTGGGGCTATTGGTTTTGGTGAATATAGAAGGGTAGATAAGATTTGGGCTAACAAAGTTTTTTTATTTGCTGGAATTATATATTTGCCCAAAGCATATTTTAGGAATAGAATGTCTGACATCTTTACAAATCTGGACAGAAACAAAAAGAAGGTAAGGAGTTATATATTATGATACTTAAATCAGAGATAGCAACAATTCTAAATATTGAAAGCTCGGACATAGACGATTATGTTTATTCTTGGGCGAAGGACATATTTTATACAATTACGGGGTTTAAAGAGACAGAATCTCAAAAATGGCATAGGATATTTATTCAGGAGGACACTCATTTTATATTATTGCCAGATAGTGATATAAAAAGTATTGACACTATTAAAATGGATAACACCGCCTATGATTACACTAATTTTTCGGAATATACTTTGAACCCAGAAACAGGCTTTATATATTTTGAGACCAGCATTTCAGCAGATGTATTTCTTGAATTACAATATACAGCAAATGCTCATACTTATACAGATATTGATGGTTATCTAATATCACTATTAGTTTACAAAGGTATATGTGTTTTTACCCCTAATAAAATTGGGTTGGTAAAAAGTGTAAAAATTGGAAGATATAGTAAGAGCTTTAGTGATATATTCAAGGGTGGAGGGGTTTCTTCTTTAATGACATATTTAGAGAATGAAATTAAGTCAGCAACAAATATTGTTAAGGGTAGCAAAGATGGATTATCCTTTGGTGTCGCTGGGTAAGGAGCAAAAATGTCAGATAGTATATTTGAATCGCTTTTGACACACACAGTAGATATTAAGAGAAGGGTAAAAGGAGCCGTAAATTCATTAGGAGTTCCAGCAGAAACCTTTTCTACTTTGTATACCGATGTTGCTTGTTTGATACAAGATCAGCGTGGAACTTACATTTTAGAGCGCGAAGGAGAAGAGGTTAGCGTGGACTCAATAGGGTTTTTTAAAATAACACAGGATATATTAGAGGATGATATTATAGTTTTCGGTGCTAAAGAATATGCAGTTTATTTCATTGAGGATGCGGGTGGCCAGGAAGATCATTACGAAGTGGGATTAAAAAAGATTTAAAAAAATGAATAAAAGTTTTAGGGTAGACACAACTATGGTTGATTTATATGCAAATCAGTTGCTGATGACTACAGATTTGGGGATTAAAAGATCTGTATACAATTATATTACAGCCCTTACATTATTTGCTTATAAAAGGGTTGCATATTTGTTAAGTTCAAGAGCAAAACATTCAACTGGCCATATAAAAGGTAGCATAAATATGAATTTGAAAAGTACATCTGATTATATGGAGGGAAAAGTTACAGTAGGTAAAAACTATGAAGTTCCATATCAGAGGGCATTGGAATATGGAATTAAAATAAGAAAGACAATAGTGGGGAAACCTTTAATGGCTTTTAGAGCAAGTAAATGGCCAAAAGCTAAAACGGCTCCAAACTCTAAAGGCTACTATGTTTTTCATATGGTTAAGAGAGGTAGATTTAAAGGTCTCAGATATATTAGGGATTCTTATCATACAGTTAAATTGGTTGCAAAAAAATTATATAAAACACAAGCAATTCCAGAAATAAAAAGAGTTATAATGCCGAGAGGATAAGAATGATAGTTTTAGCGGAAAGAATTATAGCATATTTAAAAACAGACGCAACATTGGTTGCTTTACTGTCGGATTCAAACAGTATTTTTGCCATAGAAGCTCCAGTTGAAAAAAAGAAATATATTGTTGTAGATACTGGAATTGGTAAAGTTGATGCTAGCATACCATTAGCAGATGATAGGATAAGTGTCATAGCCTGTGTAAAAAGATCGGTTGCTGATTCATTTTCTTTGTGTTTAAGCATTGCAAAAAGAATAGATGTCTTATTAAATAAAAAAGAACATTTATTGGCAACGGGAGAGTACAATATAATAAGTTTTTATAGAAATGGAGGTTCGGCGATAACATATGATGATAAATTAAAAGAATATTGGATGAGTTTAGACTATAACTATATGGTAACAGAGTAATATGGAAAATAAAGAAAAATTTTATTTAATTGATTTTTTCGCAAACGAGTATAAATGGAGTTTCGCCGAAGCAGTTAAATTTGTATTTGAGACCCCAAACGATATAGTAATGAACCTATACAAAACAGCATTAAAAAGGCAGAGGGATGATATACGCCTAAAAACAAAATTAATTGCTTATGCTGTTGGGGCGGGCTTTTCAGGAAAAATGGAAATATTAGACGAGGTTTTTGGTATAAAGAAAAAAGTTTCAGAAGCAGAATATTTGAATGGTGTAAGAACATTATGGGCTAAAATGGGTAGAGACCCAAAGAAATTAGAAGAAATGATAAAATCTGGGGAGATGATTAAATTCTAATGGCTGATTCAACAAATCTATATATTAGAGTAATAGCACTTTTGCAGGGGATGGCCAAATTCAAAATGTTTGGGAGTCAGCTCAAACTTTTGAAATCTACCTTTAGGGCTGTTTTTAGAACAACAGCTGTTGTTGCGTTTTTTATGATTTTTAGATCGGCCTCGCAAGCAATTCATAATACTATAGAAAAAATAAAAAGTTTGGTATCAGAATCAGCAAAACTACAATTTACAGCACAACAGACTGCGACAGTTATATCCTCTGGCGGCGCAAAAACAGCAGAATATTTTAAAGAAAGTATTGCAATGGCTCGCAAAATGTCCACAGAGACAATGTTTTCAGCCCAAAAAATTCAAGAAGGATTTTTTAGAGCGGCTATGGCTGGATTTGAAGCCAAAGAAGGTTTTGAAATTGTTAACAAAACTTTAAAAATGGCGACTATAGCTGGGGTAGATTTTAGAGGTTCAATGTCTGGCGTTATTGGTGTTACAAGGGCATTTGAAGTCAGTATGAAGGAGCTTCCCCATATGGCAGATGCAATGACTGTCGCATTTACAAAAGCAAATATGACTTTTACAGGTCTTATAACTGCAATGAAATATGTTGCTCCTGTATCAGTGGCGGCATTTGGATCAACATCAAAAACTTTTATAGATACTACATCGGCTTTGATGACTTTAAGTAATTCGGGGCTAGATATGAGTAGATCAGGTGTGTATTTACGAGGTACTATGTTAAAGTTAATGGGTGCAACCAGCAAAGTTACTTCAGCCTTTGCCAAGTATGGAATAAACTTATATGAAGGAGATGGTGAGGCAAAGAAATATATGGGTACGATGATTAAGGGTCAGAAAGTAATGTCGGAACTATATGATACTGTAACAAGATTAAAAGACGCACAATATGATTTATTATTATCTGGTGAAAGTGGAACCGAAGAATATAAAAAAATAGTAAAAGAGTTAGACGAAGCACAGAAAAAATTAACAGAATATGGTTCTGGTGTAAAATATGTTCAAGAGCAATTTAGAACAGCAGGCGGAACTTTAAGACCATTATCAAGTATATTATCCGAAATACAAGCAAAGATACCAGGGGCGGCAAGTGTTCTTACTAAAATATTTGGTGTTAGGGGTGGTGCTGGTATTGCGACCCTGTTAACTAAATCAAAAGATTTTGAGAAAAATGTTAAACTTTTAAGTGAAGTTTGGAAAGAAAGTGAAAAAGGCAAAAGTATTTTGAAAGAAATTTTTGTTGATATATTAAAAACAGCACTAGTAAAATGGGAACAGATTAAAAACACTGTTTTTGCAATATTTAATGTTATTATAGAGTCTGGTTTAGAGGAAATGACACCTGTTTTAGATACTGTTTTGGATGGACTTAAAGATGTTTTAGAGGAAATAGAAAATAATAAAGGTGTATTTGGAGAGATATTCAAAACAGTAATTGATGATTATCTTCCAGAAATAAAGAAGTTTTTTAAAACTGATTTGCCAAATTTAATAGAAAAAGTAAATGTTTTTGCTCCTGAATGGTCAACACCTTTATATAAATCTAGATTGAATAAAGAAACAGGTAAATGGGAGGCAACAAAAGTAGAAGAATTAACAGCAGAAACTCCAGGAGGTAGACTTTTAAAATTAGGAGAGTCAATGGCCTCTTATTTTATTGCTAGTTTTATTTCTTTATTGAAAAATCATAAAAAAGATTTTTTATTTATGGGGGGGGCTATTGCTACAGGATTAAAAATAATGTTAGAAGGAATGACAAAAACTTTTACAAATTTGGGAATCGCTATAGCAGATGGAATGATACAAGAAATGTTAAGCAGAATACCAATAATAGGAAAACATTTTACAGCAAAAGGAACTGCCGAGTCAGAAGTAGAACGAATAGGAATGTTACAACAAACTCTTATTGCTATAAACCCAGTTATCGGTAGCTTAATTGCGTCTAAATTTCAATCAGAAAAAGAAGCATGGAAGGAGAGAACAGAACTTTTAGGACACCCAGGGGGTTTGAGGGGAGCATATAAAACTTCAGAAGTAGTTAAAAGAGAAACCGAGACAGTAGCAGAGAGGCTAGGTTTAGATTTGGACTCTAAAAAATCAGGAGAAACATTAAAAAAAGCAAAATCAGCAGTAAAACGAGAATTTAGGATTATAGAGCTAATTAGTGATACATTAGAAAAGATTACTACTATGCAAGAAATGTTTGATGGTAGATTAAAAGAACTAGGTTTTATTGTAGGACAAATTCAGAGAAAAAATGATTATACAGGTGTTACGAAAGATTAAATATTATGGCAAACTTTAAGCGAGTAAAATTTACAGTAGATTCGGTAGATTACAATTTGGGCTATTATGAATGGATAACTGAATCATATAATGGCAATACCCAAACTCGCATTGTGCCGAGAGCTAAAGGTGTTAAGTTATGGGACACTGAAGAATTGGGTGGTGGCGAATTAACTATTCGTGTGGATGTTTTTATTACATCTACATCACGTCTGAATTTGGAACAGCAAATAAATACTTTAATAACGAATATAGCGGGCAAAAAAGGAACTCTAACGATAGATGATACTTTAGTATTTACAGATTGTGCTATGCAAAGCCTACAGCCATCTGGTGATGTGTTGAAGGATTCATATTTTACAATAATATTTATAAAGAGTATGTAATAGGAGATAAAAATGTTAGTAATAAAGACAAACGAAAATGTTTCTTTTCCGATAACCAAAGGTAAATATGATGGTGCTTTGATTTATAATGATATAGAGATTTTTAAAGGTGAAATAAATGTTGCTATTCTTCACGTAGGCTCATTTAACCAACCTTTTAAACTCCAATTTTATAAGATTAATGATAAGTATTATTATCACGATGGTAGTGATAAATTGTTTAATAGTGAAATGGAAGTAAATTCATTCATTGAGCAATCAATGACTATAATGAGGAACCAATTAATAAGGAGTAAATTATGAGTGCTACGATTGTGGTCGTACAGCGAAGCGGAATAGGATATAGTGCGAGTGATGTAGCGAAAGCGTTGTTTTATTTTTTGCCAATAGATAGTAATGTCGAAGAACCAGCGGATAATCCTGTAGAGGCGCCAGCCGCTGGAACTGTGTATTCATATGAGCTTTGGTTGAAATTCAGGGTAGATGTAGCCCCATCAACTCAATGCAATGAGTTTAAGATTTGGACTTCTGGTTCATTAACTCTGGGCAACAATATTACTATCAACACTACCGATATTTCGACATACACAGCCCCTGTAAATAGTAAGTCAAATAAAGGAACAAGGGCAGATGTAACAGATTATACATCGGAGAATAAACTTTCTATCGCAGGGACATTGGTAAATATTGGCGATGTAAGTAATTATATGGTTTTTCAATTAGAGTTAAGCTCATTGGCAGTGGCGGGGGACGAAAACTTTACTATATATTATCAATATACTGAAACTTAAAATAATAGGAGGAAAGAGAAATGAAGTATAAGTCAGGTTATGAGGAAAATGTTGATACAAGCGGAAAAGTGTTAGATTCAAGTGATTTTGGTTTTAATAGTTTTGATTATTTTAGTATTTTTACAGATAGTAATATTACATTAGAGATTTATCAAGGAGCTTATGGAAGCACTATTAGAATATCAGCAAATAATGGATTTAGCAGAGCAATTTATGGTACTAAATTAAGAATTAAAGCTGTTACAGGAACAGCTAATATTACATGGTATGTAGATAGTACAAAAGTTTAAAAATATAGGAGGAATAATAATGGGTTTTTTTAGTGGATCTGTTACATTAAATGGTATTCAATTAAAGGGATTTAAAGACACAACGGCTGACCTACCTTTAACTGGGAATACTCAAAATGATGTTTATATGGTCAGATCAGATGACCATTGGTATACATGGAATAAAGCTGAATCATCTGGATTAATTACAGATTGGGTAGATATGGGGGGTGCAACTTCAATAGCTTGGAGTATCATAACAGATAAACCTAGTTCTTCGGTAAGTGATATAGACAGTGCGGTTTCTTTAAAACATAATGGAAGTACACAAGATACTGCTATTGGTTTGAATACAACACATAGAGGAGTAGTAACAGGAAATCCACACAGCGTATCTAAAAGTAATGTGGGGTTAGGTAATGTAGATAATAAATCTGAAGCCACTATAATTACTAATGTTAAAGCAGACAGCGATGTTGCAGATGCTATTTCTAAGAAACATGCCCAAAATTCAGATACTCAACTTGGAACTATGGCAGCAAATATTAATATGAACTCTCATAAACTTACAGGTCTATCAGTTCCATCTACTGATGGGGATTCTATTAGAGCAACTTCTAAAATAACTGAAGCTGCTTTGGAGTCTACTATAGATGATGTACACACTCAAAATAGTGATACCCAATTAGATAGTGGTGTTTTAGAAGTAGATGCCTCAGACAACTTGGTACTAACCCAAAATAGTGTTGCGGTAATGACTTCTTTAAATGAAAGTGCAGTAGCTAATACACTTTATTTGAAAGAAGGTTTCGTAGGTCTGGGAACAAATGCTCCTGGTTGTGGATTGCACGTAGGAGCAGATGATGTTGGAAGAATCACTACTGCTATAAATAGTATTGGAGATGCTTTTATTAGAAATGATTTACAGGTACAATCTAATCTTTGGCTTGGTGGAAGCGGTAGACTTAATTTTTATGATACTACAAATTCTAAATATTATGCAAGTTTTGTTAAGGTGATTGATGAGGGATTTCATTTAGGAATAGGCACGGATGACGGTCGTGCAAATAGAAATTTTGTAATTGTAGACTATGATTATGTAGATAATGACTATGACCATTCAACTTTATCTGCTGACCCTACTTTGTTTATACACTCCGCTACAGCAGCAGCTACAGCTACTAATCAATGGATTTCTTTTACTCATGATAAAACAGACGGAGTAATAACAACTGGGAAAGGGACATTAAATTTAGGAAGTGCAGATGGCAAAGTAAATTTTTCTACAGCAACAAGAGTAGCTTCAACAGTAACACATGATGGATATGTGGAATTGGAAATAGCGGGTTCAAGCTATAAGTTTATGTTGGGTTCATAATATTGAAAAAAGGAGGATTCAGATGGAAAAAGTTGAAAGAATTAAGTTGTTTGGTTTGTTAAATGCTATTGAGTCGGTTAAAACTATTAAAGATGTTAAATTTGCTTATGCACTTGTAAAGAATAAGAAAAGAATTAAAGAGGAAATAGAATTATTAAAAGAAGCTACAAAAGTTTCAGATAAACTACAAGAGTATGAGAAAAAAAGAATAATGCTATGTAAGCAATATTGTGAAAAAGATGATAATAAAAAACCAATTATAAAAAATAATAGTTATTGTGGTTTGGACAATAACAAAAATTTTAACGAAGAAATAAAAAAATTAAGAGAGGAATACAAAGAAGAATTAGACAATAGAGAAAAACAGATAGAAGATTACAACAAGCTATTAGAAGAAAAAGTAGAAATTGATTTTTACAAGATTTCTTTGAAAAATATTCCACAGGATATTTCTGCGGAACAATTAGAACCATTAATGATTTTAGTAAATGAAGAAAAATAAAATATTATTACTACTATTTTTATGGTTGTTTACTGGTTGTACAATATCAAATTCTATTTTATTTGGCAGAACATTGAATGATTTTTGTCAACATAAATCTTGTTGTCAGCAAGCAATGTTATATGCAGAATATATAGAAGGGAAGGCAATGTCTAATGGAACACATTGCTTTGTAGTAAAGAACGAAAAACTTTATGATTCAACTTGTATGAAATATACAGGGTTTTCTATACATAGTTGGAGAGTACAAAAAGTGTATGGGAAGCCCATTAATTGGAAAGAGTTAAAGCGATGATAAATAAAGTAGATTTGTTAGTGAAAATAGAAAAAGCAAAGGGAGAGATTACAGAGATTTTAACTTTATTAAAAGATAGTGAATACTATTATTGGTATTATTCTTTTCGGACAGTAGTGAGAGAGTTAGATAAAAGAGTTAAAAAGTTTAATGAGGATTTGAAAAATGGCAAACAAAATCTATAATTTTGATACTCCAAGCGAATATTCCTATGATGATACTAAAATTGTTGTTGAGAATGGACTTGCTAAATTAAAAGAAAATTTAACTAATGTTTATGTAAGATACCATTTGAATGAAGCAACAGGAGCAACGGTTTTAGATTCTTCTGGAAATGGAAGAAACGGAACCCCAGTAAATAATCCTTCTTCTGTTGCTGGAAAATTAAATAATTGTTTATCTTTTAATGGAAGTAATCAAGTTATTAAAGCAACAACCGCCTTTCCATCTAATATTTATAGTGTTGAAATGTGGGTATACAAAAATAGTTCTGATTCTTCTTATATATTTGATGCAAGAACAAGTGAAAGTATAGGTATAGGATATTCATTTATATCAAACAACATAATTAATGTTTCATCAGGTATTGTTTATATTGATGGAATATTGGGAACAAATTTCTCTGCTGGTTCGTGGCATCATCTAGTAATTTCGGGCATTATATTAGAATCAACTGAAATAACAATTGGGTGTAGATATTCTATGAGACCACCTCCTCAAGATAGCTGGTTTAGTGGTAAAATAGATGAGATGATAATTTACAATAAAGTATTAACTCAAGAAGAAGTTTCTTATCGTTATAACGCTGGAATAGGACGAGAACATTTATATTATTATTCTGATAAACCAACAATAAAACCTACAACCTCTTGGACAATATCAGGTCTTTCACAATTTACTGCTTTTGTAGAAACTTTAGGCGGGGGGAATCAGGGTAATTTAGCATATCAATTATCAGATGATGGGGGAGTAAATTGGAGATATTGGAATGGAAGTACTTGGGCGGTTACATCTGACCAGTATAATGATGCTTTAACTGTTCACACAAATATTGGAAGTTTTCCAATAGGTAATGAAAAAATAATGTTTAGAGCGTTTCTGATAAGTGATGGGGAACAAAAAGTAGAATTAGATACTTTAGAATTTACAGCATTAGTAGGAGATCCCCCAGTTGTCTATGCAGGTGCGGATAAATCCTGTTATGACCACGAAACTAAGAAACCTTTTTCAGATTGTGTTATAGAAGATCCAGATGGGGACATTGAACAAGCAAGTGCTTGGTATAATATTGAAGGAAGCGGTTGGATTAACATTCCTAAAGGGGATTATGGGACTCTGCAAGAAGCTATTAGGAATTGGCAATATACTTTTGATAATATTGCAGTCGTAAACTGTCAGTTAAAGATTATAGACCAATCAAGTAAAGAAACAATAGATGATATGAATATGACTTGCAAAAAATACACAGTAACTTTTAACATTAAAGACAAAGATGGAAATCATTTAGCAAATTTTCAATTTTTACCTAATGATGGTTCAGATTGGCAAACTTTAAACTCCCCTTTTACTTGGGATTATAATTGGCAAGAAGCTGTATACAAGATTATTATAGATAAAGTAGGGTTTCAAACAGCAAAAGCGGATGTGGAAGTAAGTGTTCATACCGAAGATATAACAATGAATGTTTTAGGTGCTGTAAGTCCTGAAGAAATTGCTGATGCAGTATGGGATGAATTAAAAGCAGGACATACAATAGCTAATTCTTTTGGAGATACAAATCAAAAGAAGGTTCCCAGTGAAAATGTAGCGGATTATAAAGCAAGTGAATCAGATTTAAACGCTATTAAAGTGAATACTGATAAGATTCCTACAGTAGAAACAAATGTTGATTTAATTAAGGCAAAAACAGATAATTTACCTGTTGACCCAACAAGCGAAACAAATGCTACTACAGATAAAAATTTAATTATAACCGAAATAAACGCAAATGAAATTAAATTAGATAATATTGATATTTTAATTAAACGAATTTTGGGACTAAATAAAGAAAATTATAAACTTTATGATACTATTTATGATGGTAATCAACAATTGATAACTGGGAAGATAAAAATATATCCTACAGCAACAGATTTAGATAATGATACTAATGTTTTAGGAGCTTATCAAATAAATACAGAATACAATACTAATGCAACTTGTAAAACCTTTAAGGTGAAAAAAATATGATAACTTATGTTACAAGTGGATTAATAGGAGTAGGTACAGTTAATCCTATACAAACAGTGCAAGAAATAAATATAGATATGACAATAGAGCCGATTAATATCGGTATAATAATAGATGAGATTAATATAAAATTGGAATTAAATGAGGGGGGGGGGTAGAATAATGCTGACTATTAATAATCAAGTTAAAAATAAACTGACCTTAAAACAAAAGGAAGCAAAAACATTAATCTTTACTTATAATGTAGATATAACGGAGGCTATTTTTAGTTTAGTAGTTTTAAATAGAACAGGGGAGCAAATAATAACAAAAATAGATGATGATTTCGATAAGTCAGATAAGATTAATAAAATAGTAAAAGTATGTTTAGATAGCAGTGATTTAGATGTAGCAAAGGGTACTTATGACCTTGCGCTTAGAACTGTATGGGACGATGTAAGTTCTGTAGATATTTCAGATACTATAAGATTAACAATAGAAGAAAGTTTGTTTTAATGATAAATAATTGGCGATCAAGTGTTTATAAATAAGGTAGGATTAAGCTGGGAGAATTAACAAGAGAATAGTATGAAAATTAACAGAAATTATTTAGGCGCAGAAACAACAGATATAATAATACCATATGCTTTTAGAGATTCAGTAGCAGATTTATCGGCATTATCGGCAATAACAAGTCCTTTAGATGGAGAAATTCGATATGTAATATCTGAATCTAAAAATTATCAATATGATAAAAGTGTAGGTACTTGGGACATTATTAATTTATCTGAATCTTCTGTAGAAAATGCTGTTACATCAGAACAAGATGGTGATTGGAAAAAAGTTTTAAAAATTTATTATAATCCAACAACAGGAAATATAAAAATATTATATGAGGAATAAAAAATCTAGATAAAGGAGGTATAATTTTATGGCTATAGCAAGTGTAGTTTTTGATCCTACTGATGGAAGTGTAGCAGAATCTAAAGCTGATAGTGCAGGAGTTGTCGCTAGTACTGCTGACTCTAAAGCTGATAGCGCAGGTGTTATTGGCTCAACAGCAGATAGCAAAGCGGTTGTAGGCGAATCTAAAGCTGATAGCGCTGGTGATGCGGCAAGCACAGCAGATAGCAAAGCTGTTGTAGCAGATGATGTTGCTGATACTGCTTCTACTAATGTTGCGAGTGCTATTGGCTCCGAACCAGAGGCTGGTGGTTTTAAAGTAACAGATATTGATAGAAATTCAGATGGCGAAATTGTTATTGAATATGATGATTCAGCCATTGATTCATAAAAGTTGAGGGAAAATGAAAGTTTTGCATTTTGCAAATTGGGGAATTAGAAAATCTGGTTTGTATGAATGTACAAAAGACCAGATAAAATATGAGAGAAAAAATGGGTTGGATTCTCAACTTGCTCTTTATGAGGTTGAATATCCACCCAAGTCTCTCTTAGATGATGGATGGTTAAAACCTGTTTCTTGGGATTGGGCTAAAAACGCCGATTTATTTGTTATTCATCGTGGTTTACCATTAAAAGTTAAAAATAAATATCCAAACAAAAAAACTTTAATGATAATACATGGAACGGCAGAATTTTTAATTCTTGAGGAAATTATTTCTAAAGCAAATAATAGCTCTTTTAATACACATATCAATTTAATAAATAGTTATGATAATAGTGTATCTGTTAATAAACAAGACTACGCAATTTATAAAATTTATGATAGAGATAATAAATTATCATTTATTCATGATGCTGTTGATATATCCAAATTTACAATAAAAGGATATAAATATCCTTATAAATATCACCCACAAATTTTATATTGTGATAGTTTGAGAGTTAATAAAAACCCATCTTCTATTATTTGGGCGATGAGTGAAATACATAAAAAAATACCTGACGCTAGATTAACTATTTTGGGATTAGATTTAGAGAGTATTTTAACTTGGAGAAATTTGATACTTAGGTCTGCAAAAAGAAGATTAAAAGGATTATTAGAGAATATTCAATTATTAACTAATGATGTTAGACCATATATGAGAGGAGCGGATATATTATTTAATGGTAATATGAGTGGTATACCGAGCAGGGTTGAAATGGAAGCAATGGCTTGTGGATGCCAAATTATTAGTTATAATGGGGGTTTTACTAGATTTCATCCTAAACCATTTGATATAAAATCTATTGCAAAAGAGGTAGTAAAATGTTGGGATTATATTAAAAATAATAAAGACCAAGTTAGGCAAGAAGCAAGAAATTTTGCTTTAAAATATTTTAATATGGAGAAACAAGTAAAAAAAAGTTATTTGCCACTGTATAAAAAAATTTTGGGAGAAAAATAATGGGAATAGCAACACAAAAAATTCCGCCTTTAGATTCAGATGATGACCAGATTGTAGACAAAGCAGAAAATGTAGATGATGGTGTTGGTAATAATGTTTCAGCAAAAGAAATTCTTAACAATATTTACAATACTGTTTTATTAGCTTTTAAATTGGCGGTGTTAAACGCTTTAACAATTTTTAATATGGTAAATGGTATTATGGACGAATTTGAAGATGAAAGTGGTGTAGATACAGTAACATCTACAAATGAAGATTATGATAGTGCTAACGATTTATACAGTCCAGAACAAATATCAACTACAGAATTAGACTATTTTGAATATGCCGATAATGCGACAGCACAAGCGGCTTATGTGAGTAGTGATGGTAAATCTACTTTGATTTCTCAACTTGATTCAAATCTTTATGGCAAAATAGGAGATGATTCTGGTACAGAGTGGCGATATGCACAAAGTTTTACATTATCATCAGGAATAATTATTGAAGGTGTGAGTATTGAGTTTAATGTTAATCAAGGCACCCCTGAAGGTAATGTAACATTTCGTATTGAAACCGACAATGGTGGAGTTCCTTCTGGAACGTTGGCAAATGCAAACTTAACTAAAACATTTACTCCTGTTGCAAGTTCTTGGAATGATGTTATGTTTTCTTCGGGGGGTTTCTTGAGTTCTGGTCTTTATTGGATTGTCGCTGTTTGTGATAATCAAGACAATGAACATTGGTCTTGGAGCGCTGATAGCACAAGCCTAGCTTATGCAGGGGGTAATATGGCTCGCTCTACTGATGGCGGATCTTCTTGGAACGTTCCATTAGATTGGGATATGGCCTTTAAGGTTTATGCATCTAATTTACAGTGCTATTCTGAATCAACCATTAAAGAACAAGGGTCTTATTCTTTGAAAGCAATAGCAAAACAAACAGATAGTTTAAATGATACTCTTACAAGGACAGTAAGTCCGACAATAGATTTAAGCGGCAAAAATACTATAAAATTAAAAGTAAGAGCAAGCAGGACGGGAAGTAATTTTAAAATAGGGATTCACGATTCAGGGGGCACAACTACAGAGCATACGGTAAACATTGCAAGTGCTGATACTTGGCAAGAGGATAGCTGGGATATTTCGGGAGTAGCAGATGCGAATAAGGATGCTATAGACCAAATTAAAATAACAATCCTAAATGCTGATGTTGACAATACAATTTATTTGGACAATATTCGTGTGGATGGAGAAACCCAGAATATGACGTTAGTATCAAGCGCACAAGAAGCAGAAAACCAACCTGACAACTGTAGAATAATTATTTTTGAAGAAGATACAGATTCAGCAACTTTAAATACAGATTTAAAGGCTTATTGTAGCCGAGACTCAGGAGCTAACTGGGTTCAGGCAACATTATCGGATAAAGGAGACTATACTACAGGCAAACGAATATTGGTAGGAGAATCTGATGTGAGCAACCAAGCAGCAGATAAAACAATGAAGTATAAAATAGAAACATTAAATAATAAAGACTTAAAGTTACATTGCGTTGCGATTTTGTGGGATTAAAAAATTAAGGAGTTTTGCGAATGATAAAATTTTTAAAAACAATAGATGAAACAAAAAAAGACCCAAAAATAATTTTAAAAAGGTTGATTGTATTATTAAAACAAAAAAAATTAATTACAGATGAAGAAATTAGTTTTTTAAAAGGCGAAATAAATTTAGAAGAATTGAAAAAATAACTGATGAAGAATAATAATATTATTGAGGAATTAGATTCTGTAATAAAGAAATTGGAAAGAAAAAAGAATAAGCCAAAATTATTAGTACGAATTATCAATGATTTACAAATAGATGCTTATAATTTGGAAAAATATTTTGAGATTGAGAGGAACAAGAAAAAATGAGTTATACTATTGATTTATGTACTGGTGGAACCGCTACAGCAAGTAGTACTTATAGTTCATATTATCCAAGCAAAGCATTTGACGATGATATAAATACTTTTTGGTCTAGCAACGGCATGCCTTGTTGGATAAAATATGATTTTGGTTCAGGCAACGAAAAAATAATAAATAAATATACTTTACAGGTCATTTATGCGTGGGGCTCATCAGATTCACCACCAGAAGATTTCAAATTTCAGGGGTCGAATAATGATAGTGATTGGACTGATTTAGATATTGTTACAGGAGAGACTGGTTGGTCTGATGGTGAAATAAGAGAATTTACAAATTTTTCAGAAGGAGATAATGCAACAAGTTACAGGTACTATCGTATTTATATAAGCAAAACTCAAGGTAATTCTTCTTACTGTGCATTAAAAGAAATAGAGATGATGGCTTTTGGTCTAACAGTAGATACTACAGCAACAACAGATATAAGTCAAAGTTCTGCAATATTAAATGGTAATATAACAGATATAGGTAGCGAAAACGCTGATGAACGAGGATTCGTTTATGATACAACATCTCATGGAGACCCAGGGGATGTAGCACCAGCAAGCTCTGATTATGCAAGTAATGTAAAAGAAACGGGAGATTACGGAACTGGAGTGTTTAATCTCTCTGCAACTGATTTAGATTCTGAGCAAACTTATTATGCTCGTGCATACGCCCATAATTCTGGGGGGTATTCTTATGGTGATGAAGTTTCTTTTAATACTTTAGAACCATATTCGTTCGGTCTTGGGTGGTTGGTTAAAAAAATATATTCTTTTGGTTTCGAATGGTTAGTTAAAAAAATACAAAGTAGTTCCTTTGGTTTTTCTTGGGTTGTATCTGGTTCACAAAGACGATATAATCTTTTAACATACCCATTATTTTTAAAAACGCCAACAGTTAGTAGTTTTACATTTTCGGCCTCTGTAACAGGAACATTAGATAGCTTGGCTGTTGATTTTAGCAATACTGGTAGTTCAGGGAGTACAATTATAAAAATATATTTAGCAGATATATTAGAATATACATATACTGTAACAGCTAATAATTTGGCGAAAAATGAAACTATCACTCTCAGTGATAACAATATCTCTCTGGGTGATAAGATTAGGGTAGAAATAGAATCTGTAGCAACAGGAATAGGCACATTACATATTGCGGTTCAAGAAAAAACTTTTACAGAACGATTAAAAATAATAAAAAAATGCAATGTTTTTAATGATACTGAATATGAAGATGAGATATTTTATGGAGACGCAAGTGAGTGGAGGTTGTATATAAATCAGCCACTATATTCTATTGTAAAAGTGTATGCCAAATCAGGAACAGATATATTTTATCTCTCGGCTTTTTTAGACTATGGCGATATAAAAACTAATTATATATCTATTACACCAGATACTATTACTAATTATGATGAGTTAATTATAACATCAGAAACAGTAATAGATAAAAAAATTAAAGAAATTGTTATACCTTTAAGGTTTTATGAAAAAAAAGTAGATTATCCAGATTATGTCTATTCAAGTTTTACAATGGATGTTTATTTATCGGCGATAAAACTTTATTATAGCTGGGATAATATAACTTGGTATAGCACAGATATAGATAGAAGTAAAATAACAATATCTAATTTACCAACAACATCTGGGACATATACTTTTTATACTAGGTATTTTTATGATTTAGAAGGTAAGAAAGTTATATCTGATACTAAAACTATAATCTATAATCCAGATCCTATAGATGTATATATAGACCAGAATATAGTAAATTATAGTGATTCTATACCACCAGCCAAAGTAGAAATATATGCAGATGATGTTTTAGAAAAACAGGTTGATATTCCCTGTACTATAAGTGGGTTTGGTAGTTATAGTTTTGACAGTTCTTCGCAAATTATAACATTAGAAGCTGGTGATTTTTATGAAAAAGAAACTAAATATACTTTTGCACAACAAACATTTACTATAACCGACACTCCAACATTTGAAAGTCCATTGATATATTATGTGATAGGATTTAATACTACAACAAAATTATTGGAATTGAAGAAAATTACTTATGAGTCATTAGATTTAACATTTGAAGATTTGACAACAGCATTTTTTGTACCAATATGGCAATTTCAATTCAATGCTTATTTTTCTGGGGATGATTTTGTTACAGGAGGTATTTTTGAAATAATGGATGCTGAAAAAATATTTTATCCTGTAAAGTTACCAATAATATATGGAGAATCAAGCACAAAATATAGAGTATATGATGTATTGGGGCGATATAGAGATATAGAGTTTAATAACACACCAACAAAAGATGATTATCTTTATTATTTGGTAGTAACAGATAGTGAAAGTAATGAATTAAAACAAGGTGAAATTACGCAAGAAACAACATTAACATTTACTGTGGAGGAATTAGAATGAGTGATATAATTGATGGTGGAGTATCAAAAGTTAATTGTAAATTTAGAGATGATGGAGTTATTGAGATAGATTTACCAATAGTAGGATCTAAAATTACAAAAAAAACAAGAATCGGAAACCCATCTGGAGCTAGTGTGACATTTGATGTTGGTACTCTAAGCCCTGAATTAACCAAAGGGTCAGAACATGGTAGAAACACAAACTCTAATGTTTCTATAACTGGTTTTAATGGAGGAGATGATATAAGAATATATCACTGTTTATATGAAGGATGGGGCGATTATAGTCTTACTGGATGGGATAAACTACGTTGGTGGAGTACCTTTGGAGCATACGATGTTTTTGGTATTTTATCATATGACGCCGAAAATCATAAAGGAAGCGGGATTGTAATTGAAAGTTCAAACCCTGATAACCAACCATTTTTAGAAAACTCTCCAACAAAAAATATGATGACAGAACGAACAGACTCCATATTAATAAACTGGACTGAAACATTAAAACCAATAACAGACCCAACAAGTCCTAATTATTTAGACTCAACCAAATATAGAATAAACGCATATGATGGGGCTGTAGATCCAGTACTTTGGAAACTTATGGATAAAACAAAAAAGGAATCTATTATAGACAATAGTGTTGGTGATATTGTAGCCGATATAGAACACTCATACTTTGTTGGTGAGGATAATACAAATAGTTCTCTTTTGGATGGGAAAAAAATAGCCGGTTCTTATAGAGTTGATGGTGACGGGAACGCTATTATAAACAGCAATGATTCTTATACTATACTGGCAACCAAAGATGGACAGAATTGTTATTACGTTACTTTTCATCCATACATTAAACTATTTTTAACTGATTGGTCTGAAATTACTCTTACCGATTGGAAAGAAGATCAGGTAGCCGCAGTAGGTACTGAAGATAACAATATAACAAATGACAATATTGATGATGCGGATAAAAAAGACGCAACCGATAATGCGGAAAGCAACACAGTTACTACTACGATTGGTTCAATAGGAGGGATTCGCAGAACACATACTCATTACAACGATTATAAAACTTCTTTTGATGTAACATATTTATCGTCTGGTGATTATAATAATTTTGTTAGTGCGGGGGGTGGAATAATATCAGATAGTATTGTCCATGCCAATGATAAAGCATTGTTTATAACTTCTATAGATTTAAATATTTCTGGCAATACAATGACTGTTGTTCAATTAGAAAAATTCGATAATACATTAAAATTAACAGTAGGAGAAAAGATATTTGGATATATAATAAATAATGATGGAGATGTTCAGCCAGAATTTACTGGTTATGTTGTTAGTTTTACAAGAAGATTGGGAGCAAGAGGACAAGAAATAGTATATAAGTGTAAGGATTGGAAATATTATTTTAATCAATTATATACTCCAATGATATATAGAAAAAAAGACACTATAAGAAATATAGTAAATGATTTATTAATAAAATCGGGAGTAACCAATTTTACTAATTCTTTACCAAATTTAACAGTTACAGTAGAATACCAAGCAGAATCTATAATGACAGTATTAGATTGGGCTTGTACTATAGCTGGAGATTATTGGTTTTGGATTGATGTAAATGGCAAATTACATATAGACCAAATAGATGGGAGTGTTAATTCATTTAGAGTACCAAGCGTAGCAGAAGCAGTTGGCACAAATAAAGTTTTGAATTTTGATAGTCTTACAGATTTATCTAATAGTAGATCGAGGATAGTAGTTAGTGGAGGAAGTGGAAGCAAAATTTATGAACAAATGATTTCTACCAGATATAAAGCATCTACTCATTATAATAGTATCCAAGAAGCTATAGACGCAGGAGCAAGTGGAGAAATAGGAATTTTTAAGTCAGCCGGGGATGTTACAGAAACTAAAACTTATTTGGTTGATGATGGTAATTTTTCTGGTGGAGAATTTGGTACTTACCACCATAGCGGTGATAATTATGTTTGGTATAAAGATGGGAAAGGAAAAGTTAAAGTTGGCGATGAGTATGTTGAAAAAGATAAATACTATCATAAAAGAACAGATTGGACACAACCAACTTACGATCACTATTATATTTATAGAAAGAAAAATGTAGAGTTCTATTCAGAAATGATAGCAGAGGGCAGACAAGCTTGGGCTGATCATTATTATTGTAGTCCTACAAGTCCTACAGGTCGTGGGAATTGGAAAGGGGAAGGAGGAGTAAGTATACAAAATGATACAATTAGAGGAGACTCTGTTGTATATGCCCATAGAGACAGTTGTATAATGGATATGTATTTCGCAGAAAAGAGACAAGATGAAGATTTAACAGTATATATTGACACTGGCCAGGCAGGAGGGACATATTTATACAAAAATGCAAGTTTTAGATTTGTTAAAGGATTTGGAAGTATTGTTGACGATACTCCATTGATGAAAGCTATTGCGGCCAATCTAGCTAATTATTTTAAACCTGTTTATGGAGGTACATTAACATTAGCAGGACTAAGAACAGAATTAGAGTTGGGACAAAAAATTTCTTTAACAAATACTGATTTACCCGCCACAGAAGCGCAAAATTTAAAAATATTCGGTATAAGTTTTGATATAGCAACCAAAACAACACAAGTAAGATTATCCTCTCGTACAAATTCCACTGGGACTTCTATTGATCCAGAAATTATAAAGAATAATATGGATTATTATCGCAGAGCTCTGGCAGATAATAATAGTTTTATAATAAGGACTACACTAAAATATTAATATTATGGCGAAAAAGAAAAAAACAAACAGTATAGACCTTAATAGCTTCTATAAAGATTTTTGGAAGCAAAAAACAAAATCTAAAAGCAATGATATTGTTTCTCCTACCAATTTTTTTAAGAATTGGACTCACGCCCCATTATTTCCCAAACAGATGATACCAGTTGACAAAACATTCACCAACGATTATAAATCACTATCAACAAATATTAATGAACTTGTAATAGGATTTGGGAAGAGATGTTTGGATGGAAGCACGAAACTTAAAGATGAAGAAACAAACAGAGAATACACAATAAAAGAACTATCAGAAAAGAAAAAAGCAATATCAATAAAAAGTGTTAAAGTAATTGGTAGTAACCAAAAAGGATGGCCAAAAGGAAGGGTTGTTACACAGAAAACAGGAGTACCATTTTATAAAGGAAAATCAAAAATATATAGGGTCAAAACAGAGTCAGGAAAAGAAATTTTAGTTGGGGGGCACCATAGATTTTTATCTAAAAGTGGATGGAAAGAAATAAAGGATTTAAAGGTTAAAGAAGAAATTATGGTATCTAAAGCACCCAATGAGTCATTATCAAAAGAACAAGAAAAACAAAGAAAAAATAAAATTAGCAAAAAGATGAAAATGTTAACATGGGATAAAATAACAGAAATAGAGTATGTTGGGGAAAATGATATTTATGATTTAGAAGTACCCGAAACAAATACATATATTGCGCAGGGATTCGTTAGTCATAATTCAGGCAAGGATTTTTTAATATCAAACCTATTGACATATATACTTTACTTTCTTTTGAAACAATCAGACCCAGCAGAATTTTTAGGTCTTAAATCAGGAGAACCAATTGATATTGTAAATGTTAGTTTTGATGAACCACAAGCAAAAACAGTATTCTTTAAGAGATTAAAGAATAGGATAAAAGGTTGTATAAACCCTGAAACCAAAAGAAATTTCTTTGAAGAACAGGGAATGGATTTAAATAGAGATATACAAAAAAACAGTATAATATTCCCAAAGAATATAACAGCATACTCGCTTAATTCTGTAAAATTTAAAGCTGAGGGGAAAAATGTTGTGTTTGCTATTTTTGATGAAATAGCGCAGTTTAGATTTGATAAAGCAGATGCAATACGTAGGCATATTAAGACAACAGCTAAAGCAACATGTCCTAAATTTTTCAAATTATTTTATATTAGTTTTTTAACTAATGGCAATGATTATATGGCTAATTTATTAGAAAAGGCAGAAAAAGGAGAAATGCCAAAAACTTTTTATATGCGAGAATCAACATGGAATGTTAGGAGCCAGAGAGGTTGCCCAAAAGAACTAAAGCCATATATTGTTCATCGTAGTACATACCAAGACGAGTTTGACGAAGATCAGGAGAACTCAACATTAATGTTTGAATGTAAAGTACCAAAAACAAGAAAAAGTAGTTTCATAAAACGACCAGAAAAAATACTTCAATCAGTAGGTTATATCTTAGACCAAAATGGTGAGAAAATATTTCGTGAAGATCCAAGAATAGAAAATGAAAAAATAATAGTATATGATGATGAACTAAAAGATTTAGAGTTTGAATCTTGGTTTAGACCATTCTATACCTGGGAGATATGGCAATTAGAAAGACAATACGATATACAACCATCAGAAGAATTAGAAAACCAAATAATTAAACTAAAAGAACGCCAACAAACAGCAGAGTATTATACTCATATTGATTTATCTAGAGGGGTTGTAGATAGCGCAGGGATTGGTTTAGGACACAGATATTATATAATGGACAGGATAAAAATATATATAGATTTGATATTGGCTATAAGAGCAAGAAAAGAACAGGAAATAGATATGTCCAAAATATTAGATTTTATATTACTTAGATTGCACAAAGGAAAAAAATCTCTTGGTGGTCTTGGATTTAATATACAAAAGATAACATCAGATGGCTGGAATAGCTCTCTATTTTTAAATTTATGTGAACGTGAGAATATGGAAGCAGAATTGATAAGTTTGGAGCGCACAACAGCGCCATATAATACATTTAAAGATTTCATATATAAGCAGGGTATAAACTATTATCCATATCCTCCTCTATTAAGAGAAACAGAAGAGCTTATAATAACAGATAATGGTAAAATACAACACCCAAGATCAAGCAGACGTAGAATGAAAGAAGAAGGGCTATCAAAAGGTTCGAAGGATTGTTCAGATTGTTGCTCTGGTCTGAGTTATTCTATGACTCAAGATAGTGAAGAGGGCGATATGGCGTGGACAAGCGATCATGAACAGGAGGAATAACTATTATGTTAAAAAAAATGATTAATTTTTTATTTTCTAAACTAATTGGAAAATTACCCGAAAAAGATAAAGAAAAGATTATGGAAGATTTTGGAAAGATATTGCGTGAGATTGCGGTTTCTTCTGCCAAAGAAGCAATAAAGAAAAATATTAAGTAATTTTTTACAACGAATTATATTTTGATATTCCTATACGCCCAACACCTAAATCTATAAGCTTTTCTATTTGCTCCGCAGTATGAACACCACCGGATGCTTTAATATTACCACTCCAATATTTTTGAATTAGCTTAACATCTTCATATAGTGTTTCAGGATTATTTCGCTTAAACAAACCAGAGTCGGTTTTAATCCATTCTATATTGTTAAATTTTTTGGCAATATCAATAACATTATTGAATAATCTATCTTTATTTGATAACGTTCCTGATTGTATTGCTAGATTTATATAGTTTGTCTCTATAATAAGTTTAACAGTTTTAAACTTTTTACTCCTTGCAAAATCATGTAAAACAATATCCCATTTCTGTAATATATACATATCATATATATCTATAATTATATCAACTTCATCCGCTTCAATACACAAATCTAATGTTTCTTCTGATACTGTAGACAATCCTCCTTTTACAAACCAATTTGGGACAACGACTGTTTTTATTTTTGTATCTTTAAGTCTATTTTTAACAAAATTAACCCACCCTGGCTGAACACAAACCCCACAGGCTTGGTATTTGATTGCATCAACAACCAATTTTTTTATGTCTTTTCGGATAGCCCTAACATTAAGGTTTGTTAAGTCTAAATATTTGAAAAGTTTTTGGTTATTAGTCATTACCATCCTCCTTAATCTCTTCTACAGATATTCGTTTAATAGTTTTAATATTATACAAATCATCAGCTATTTGACAAGCTTTGTCATAACATAAAGTTTTAATTTCTTTTTTGGAATTGTCTGTATAGATAATAATAACTTTATACATTTTTTATTCAGGTACTATTCCTATTAGTCTATTATTTTCAAAATCTATGTTTTTAAAAAATAATTTATTTTTTTCATTTCAATCCTTTTTTGAACAACCTATAAATTTTGCATAATACCCAACTAATAAAATCTACTTTTATAATACTACTATCATTATTAAACATTGAATCAATTTCGGCAACTGTAAAATTAGTAGCATCTAAAGGTATTGTATATAATATTCGCCAATGACTTGTTACAATATAATCTTTATTTTTATATACTTTTAGCTTCATTATGTATACCAATATACAAATATTTGTATATATATATACATTTATATGTATAAAATCTTGTTACTGTTAAATGCTTAAAATGCCATTTTAAGCCGTTTTAAGCCCAAACAACGACCCTACCCCTAAACTACGCTCTATGGGGCTCCTGTGGCGTTTAAAGGGTATTGTAGCAACCTATTTTCATAAAATCTAATCAATTTGAAGGTTCAACTTTCTTTTGAGTCGATTCTGCTCTAAGTAACGACTGCAAAGTGCTTGTGTTTTTTTCATTCATTACTTTATAATTTTGTATAATATTCCTTATTCTACGCAATTCTGTTGTAGATACCTCAGCTTCTTTTGAAGCAATTGAGACATTAAATGGTCTTTTGTTACCTTTAGTATCATATAATGGTTCTTTATCATATTTTTCTTTCAGTTTTGCCATACAAAGCAATTCTTTGTTTCGCTTTTCTGTCTCTATAATCCCTAATGCTGTTGTGAAAGAGCCAAATAAACCAGATACTACTGATAATGATTCTTTAATCAATTCGCCATTATCTATCTTATTGTGTTTTAACAGAGCATTATATTGCTCAGAAAGATTTATATCTTCTGTAAGCTCATCTAATGCCTGAGGTAAATCTGATCTAACAAATTTTTCAAAAATAAAAATGTTCATTTCTTTTTTGGTTTTTCTGTAGTATTTGTTTTTGATTCCATACCAAAAATATCCTTTCTAATCTCATCTACTGTAAATATTTCTTGGTCTTGTGTAGATAATGTTCTTGCTATTCTGGCTCTACTGTAATTCAGTTTTGTTGCAATCATAGGATGGGTTATTTCTAATTTAGTTGATAAAAATCCCTTTTTCACTAAAATCATGCTAAACAAATAACTTTCGTACTTTAAAATGGGTTCTACCACATTTTCAAGGAATCTACTGTATTGTTCTCTGGCATTTAAACTACCTACGTTTTCTACTAAGTTAAGCATAAATGGGGGAACTTTAAATGCTGTTGCTATACAATTTCCAAACCACCTAAACATATTTATTGTTTCTGCACCTGTCCAATGAGGTAGTTCGTTTATGGCAACTTTTTTGTTTAACCCCGCTATAGCGGCACCATTCTCTAACTCTTTGTTCATCCACTTTAAAAAGGATTTAAAAATCTTTTCGTTGGCTCTCTCTACACCTAACATAGATGGTAGCAATCCTCCTTTTTTAGACGTCAACATAACTCGTTTAACAAGTTCTATATCGCTACCGAGATGATAATATAATGGATTCAAAGGACTGGAGGCTAAAGGAGAATCGCTATCTGCGTCTAATTGAAAATGCATCACTTGTTTATTAGTCAATTCGATTGTTTTTCCTTTGTCATCAGTTAGCAAAGAATCGGATAGTTTAGCTTTTCTAAACACATAGGTAACAGGTTCTTTGTCTGTTACGCCCAGGGTATATCCTGGGGCAACCCTAAGTTTACTGGGAACATTTTTATTATAGTCTATTAAACAACAGCCATTACCATATCTTAGCATATCCTTAATATATTTCCTGCGAATTAAAAAGAATGGTTCTACATCAGATGGATATTTTAAAAAAGCATTTATTTTGGCAATTTGTCCTCGCAAATATGTATTTGATTTAATCCCCTTTTCTAATTGAACAGTTAATGGATATTTTACTACTTCGTCAGCTATTGTGCTAACACAAGCATTTATCCAAAAATCATCCTTGATTAAATCTTTTATCTCACTAACAGTAAAAACAGGAGATTTCTGAAGATAGACTGAATCACTATCACTAATCCCAACATAACTTTTTTCCTGATAATATTGCTCAGGTTTAATAATTCGTTCTTTCTTACTTATTTTATTTTTTTTCATATTTGTTCCTCCTCATTTTTTATATTGTTTATAACCTCTCTTTTACATATATTAAAAAAATCATTTATATGATATATTTTAGATTCCATATCTCGTTTAGAAATCTCCATAGTATCTGAATAAAGATATAAAAACTCTTTTATCGTGGCAGTTAAAATATTTTGAACCGCCAATTCGATATTGTCAATATTTTTATTGAGATATTCTCTTGTTAATTTTTTTAGTTTGATCTCAAAATTATTCATCTGCGACCTCAGCATCTATAATTGTTTCTCCAGTTCTTGTTTTTATGTCCAGATTCATCATTATTTGAATAGCCTCATTGCGATACTGTTCGGGAACAAAGTTATCAATAATAGATTTTGTTGCCTCTAATATTTTTTTCATATCGCCAAGAGAAATATTATTGTTAATAATAAGGTTCTTTGGGTTGAACGAATTAAGTATCTTAACTTCCTTTTCTGTTCTATCGACTATATTTTTCAAAACACGTAATTTCATACCAAATGAATTTTTTGGCGGGATCAACCCATTACTCTTTTCTTTTATTTCCTTAAACATTTCCCAATACTCATCTCTAACTCTATGTATTTCTTGTCTTAATGCTTCTACATTTGCCACATATTGCTCTGCTAATTTAGGGTGATTTAAAAGCATTTTACTTCTAAATGCAGTAATATGATTCATATCTTTTTGTGCTGTTGTTTGAGCAATGTGTAGCTCTTTGGCTATCTGATATGATGTCATTCCCTTATCAACCAGTTTTGCTATAGTTTTCCTTCTCTTTCTTTGATCTTCTTTGGAAATATTCATTATTTTATTAATCCTTCTATTTCTTTCCTTCCAACAACTTGATTCAAAAGAAGGAGAATACCACTTAAAGGAAATGTTTTTGCTATCTCATCTTTTGTTAATCCTTCGTTATATTCTTTCAAAATCATATAAGTAATGTCTACATAACATTCTTTTATTTTTTTAGTATCTCCCTTAGCTTTTTCTAAATTCGCCAACTGAGTATCAATTGCTTCTGTCTGATCTAAAGACAATGGATAAGCAACATACTTTTTGCCTCTGACCTCATACTCGTATTTTTGGGTTAAATTTGTCATCTCTGTTTCCTCCATTTTTTTAATTGTTCTTTTAACATTTTTATATCATACCCCAATACTTCTATCTTAAAAAAGGCTATAAATTCACCTAGCCGAATCAAACTATAAGCCACATCCTCTCGGCGAAGTAATTTTAGTTTTTTTTTCATTTTCAAAAACCCACAGCCTTTTAAATATAAACTCCATAATTTCCATAAATCTTTTGGCAAAAAAGCCTTCATTTTTTTTAGTATACTTTTTTGATTAGTAAGTATTTTCTTCCTTTCGTAGTCTATTAATAGCTTTTCGTTCATTGATTATTCTCCTTTGTTTATCAATTAAAAAATTTTTAAGTATTATGAACCACTCATTTAAAGAATGTTTCTGCTCTTTTTTTGACAAATATAATACAAACAAATCATTATATAGATCTCTTCTGTCCATATAAACACATTTGAACTTATAAGCATATATATTGGACAAATAAGATATTATTTCTTCAATTTGTTTATTTATATTATTCATATCTTCTACTTTTATTATAACATATTATACTGTGCGAATACAACATTATTTTTTGTTTTTTAAGGTTGCCAAGACCAATATTATTGCATCTGCTTGGTCATCTTGGGTTACTTTAAACCCCATTTTCTGTAACTGTTCTATAATCATTTTCTTTCTTTTGGCATAATTGCCATTTTTAAGTTTTTTTAGCCGATCAATCCCCTCTTTGTTCTTTTTTGTTGGTTTGAGACCATATTTCTTTTTTGCCTCTCTAATTTCTTTATTATAAGATGGCAAAGTAGTATTAATGCCAGCTATTCGTCTGGCAGATGAGGCCATTATAATTTCTGTTGTAATATTCTTAAAGAAACACTCAACAATAACCCAACCTCTAAGTTCATTCAAAAGCTTCACTGTGGCAAAGTTATTCTTTATAAAAGTGTCCTCAATAATCACAATATTTGGTATTTGTTCATTGAGTAATTTTTTAATTTTTTGCGCTTGGTATAACATAGCAGATATGCCTTTTGTTTTATTTGGTTTGGCGAAATTGCCAGATAGCCACTTCTTGGTTACAGTATTGAAAACCGCATAACCTGTTGAACTTGTGCTAATATCTAGACCTAAAATTTTCATTTCTTTTCCTTTTTGACCTTTAATTTGTAGCTTTTACCCACTAATACTTTTTCTGCATTGGGTATGCAATGTTTCCAATAGGGGCAATATAGGCAGTTCCAGGGATAAAAATCTTTTTTATCAGGTTCAAAAGCTCTTGGGGGCAAATCATCTTTTGTAGTGTTTATAATATTTCTAAAATTGTTAATTATATTTTTTACTATTTTGTCATCTCTTTTAACAATTTTTTCTTCTATCACGCTATTGTTTTTGTTTATTGCCACAAAAACAGTTTGTTTTATGTCCAAAACCGACATATAGGTATTTGCTTGAGCAATATAACCATCATCTATAATCCCCTTTTCAAAGTTTTTAAAACCATAATCGCTCATTGATTTTACTTCTAATAGTGTTGTCCCGCTTTTATCTAATATAATACCATCTGGATGTCCTTTTATAATAGTATCATCAACCGAAAATTCAACAGTTAATTGCCTAAAACCTGTTGCGAATAATGGAACGCCGGCTAAACGAGCTAACTCAACTACAGTCAATTCTATTAAATCGCCGACCCAAAATATTATTTTGGCTCTACTATCAATTTCTTTTCCTGCCGGTTCATAGCCATGATACTTATATGCTTGTTGACGAGGGCATTTTCCAGCGCTGGAAAGTCTAAGTGTTTTTTCTGGTGATTTTTCGTTATCCTGCATAAACTGCCTTTGGAAACTATAACCCGAAAGTTTTTCAACTTCATATTTAATAGATTCGTTAAGAGTAAAATCCTTTGAACTTAGAAATTTATTAATTTTATCAACTATCATTTTTATCCTTTTGTTTAAACCCACCATTATAATAAAAGGGTATTTTTAATTCCGAACCTATTTTGGAACAACCCATTATTTTATGTTTTTCTACTTTTATTACACTTTGGAAACCAATTATTTCTTTGCCCTTTTTTGGAGCATTTGCTTTCATACCTTTGCGCATATGTAATGTCATAGATGACCAATGCCGGATGCTATGCCCCCCGCTTAATCCTTCGTGAGTAAAAAAAGTCCCTATACCTTGTGTTCTTGTTTGACCAATAAAAAGAAAACCTATTTGAGCTTTGTAAACAAAACCAGCAGTTCTACGCAAAAATTTTCCCATTCGCCGAGCTAATAAAGCAACTTCGTCTTTATCCATTGGTTTTTCAACATGTTTTTTTGTTTCGTTCTCGCCAATACAAGATAATGCTTGTATAGAATCAAGAACTATATAATCTACAACTTTTGCCTTTGACAATTTTATAGTAATGTCCATTGCTTGTTCAGCATTTTCTGGACATATCAATATTAATTTATCTATATTTATTCCCATTATTTTTGCATATTTTGGGTCAAAAGAATGTTCTAAATCTAACAGAACACAAACTAATCCTTTAGTTTGTAGCATAGCAATCTGTGTATATGCAAGTGTTGATTTTCCTATTCCTTCCCCTCCGTAAATGATAGTAAAGTTACCACCAGATATACCTCCACCTATAAAATCATCAATCTCTTTTATCCCGAATGGTAATCTAGTTTTTACTGGTTCATCCTTCGCATAATAAACAGTATTTTTCCCATATGTTTTGTTTATATCCTGTAGAATATTTTTTAGTTTTGATTTAGTCATTATTTTTTTCTTCATAATTTTGAACCTTTTTTAATAATCTAAAAAAATCATCAGCGATTGTAATAACATATTTTTTGCCATTTTTGTTTTCATAAACCCAAAAAGGAGTCCTATCGCTATTTATAGGTATTTGGTTCAATAAATGCTCAATTACATTCATACCCAAAACTATATTTTTTTTATCTTTACTTTTACACTCCACAAAAAAACGTAAACAATATATGTCTCCTATCTCTGTTTTATTACCAGATCCTCTTGTGGGGCGAACATTATTATACCCAGCCATTCTAAGTTTATAAGCGACCCATTCTTCAAGTTTATTTCCTTTTTCTTTTCTAGTCATTTTTAACTAACCTCAAATATTTTTGTTCTTGATAAATGCTTAATGATTGTTAACCCAATGATATATTTTAATTCTAGGGTTACTTCAAATCCACCGAATTTTCTTATATTTTTATTATACTCTATTAACAGTTTATTATAAGTATTCACATCCACTTCCAAACATCTCGGCATATAGCCATTATTCATAAAAAAAATTCTTTGCAAATCAAAAATTTTAGGTATCATTTTCATTATTCAAATCCTCAAATAATTCATATAACTCATTTACTATCTTCAAACAATTTTTAATCATTTTATTAATTTTTTTATCATGCTCTCTTATTAAAATATTTAATCTATTATGATGTTCTTTACGTTCTTTAGCAATATCGGCAATCAAAAATTTGAATTGATGTATTGTCTTATCAAAAAGTTTTGTATCTTTTTCTTTCATTTGCTAATCCCATAAATTATCATAATATTTAACAAATAGTCGCATACCATCGTCTATAACTCTTTTTTCTTCTTTTGTATGTGTATATTCGCTCATCATTTTCAATTCAAAACAGTCTATTATTTTTTGTAAAATTTCTCTCCATTTTTCCATAGTCATTGTTTCTTCAGATGGGTATCCATGAGAATCTTTTTTTAATTGTTTTAATCCCCTAACAATAATTTTTGTTAGATAATAATCAAACTCCCAAACATCTCTCTGAGCAATACCATACTTTACCCTTTGACAACCTGCTTTAATGTCGTATAAAAAGAAATCTATAAAAGTGATATAACCTCTTTTTATACTATAATATAAATTCCTTAATTTTAAAAGAATTGGATGATTTTTTGCAAATTCTCTTTTTTTCCTAATTAATTCTTTAAAGTATAGTGAACTCTCAGCCAGCTTGTTCTCTAATTTTTCTAATTCTTTGTCCATATTATTAAGTCTCTATCTAACTATATTATACCATATTTTGCCTTGCAAAATCCACAATTTGTTTTAAAACTATTTAGAAAAATCATTTAGAAACCATAATGGATTTTCATCTATGGCCTTATTGCATTTGTCGCAATAGCCATTTTTTAAAACTGTTACATTCTTGCAATTTCTACATTCTCCAATGCTATATTTATCTTCGTTAGAATTTGACACTTTTAATACTCCTATTTATTTCCATTATATTCTTTGCCATTATATATAAATTTGCCTTTAACTATCCTTTTCAAATCAACATCAAAAAATCCATCTTTATAGAAATATATCACTGCAAAACCATGAGACCATTTTGCCGGTTTATTACCCATATATGATGGGTTGTGGTCACAAAGACTCCCCAATGAGTATCCTATAGTTGCTAACTCTTTAGCTGGAGAATTATCTGTTCTCAATCTTGGTGAGTGTAAATGGGCGTGTAGTACATTTGTTTTAAATTCAGCCAAATGTTTCTTCAAAAAATTTACTCCTGTATACATACCATGAGTTATTGATAATCTACCAACTCTTTCGACATGATTAACATTATCATAAACTATATATCCTCTATTTTTTAAATGTAATTCTATTTTGGGGTCAAACAAACCCTCCAATTGGGGATATTGTTCAATAAAATCATAATAAAATCTTTCATGATTTCCATACCAAAACCGTTTATCACATTTTTCTGGCAATCGTTTATCAAATTCATCTAATATACTATTTCCTATAATATAATCTTTTTTAAGTCTTTTGCTTTCTAAAGTTTTTCTTTTATTTTTTCCCTGTAGCCAATGAGATATTGGTGCCATGTCCATAAAATCTCCAACAATAAAAAATCCATCAAAACAAATATCATCTGATAGTTTCAAAACAGATTTTATAGCAATATTATTTTGCTCTGGAATATGGGTATCGCCAATAGCCAGATAAGTTTTAAATACCTTTGTTTTCAGTCGTTTTTTTGGTTTTATATAACTCCATTGTATTTGTAATTTTCTTTTCATATCTGTTATATCTTGTTTATCCAGTTTTTCTACCTTAATTATTCTATTTCTATCAACCTTTATTCCTAAAGCAAATTCTAAATCTATAGGATTATCACAAAATAACTCTCTTCTTAGCTTAATCAACCCTTCTTTACGAAGTTTTCCTTCAAATTCTCTTATTGTTCTTGGTTTCTTATTATATACTTTACTAGCTTCAAGGATAGTCATTCCATTATTATATTTTTCAATATAATCCTTTAAACCTTTTTTTGTTAGTATCATTTTAATACTCCTTTTTTACGCAAATATTTATTTTTGTTATCCATTTTTTTACTTTTCTAAATTAAGTCTACAAACAATAAATCTTTTGGCAAATTAAATTTATAAGTGAACCAAGCTGTAGCAAACCATGATCCGCTACCTTTACCACTTGGGGTTTCAAAGTTAATTCTTTTGTTTGGAATAATAATTTGTATTCCATATCTTCTATATAATATCCCCCTCCTCTTACCCTCTAAAGCGGTTATTGGCATTAAAAGGGCAAATGGTTTATTTATTTCGTAACACCTTGTTAAAAATTTATCTTTAATACTGTAAGGTGGATTAGTAATTATACAATCACACTCTTTATAATTTGTCAAAAAATCAAATTCTTTGTCAGATCCTATAACTTTGAATCCTTCTTTCTTTAAAAAATTGTACAGATTTCCTTTACCCCATGCAGACTCCCATATAGTCCAATCTTTTTTAATATAAGGTAATAAAATATTAATAGCTTCTTTAGGTGTTTGATAATTATCAGGGCGACCTGATGACTGTATTTTTAATTTTTTCATATAGTCTTTTCTATACTATAAAACTTAATATATTTTACACTATATGGATTTCCAAAGCCTGATTTGTTCACTATAGTTTCTTTTTTCTTTTTGTCTTTCTTTATCATTTTTTTACCAAGCAATTTGCCCAAACAACCAACATACTTCTTTCCCAATTTTTCTTCTATTATTTTTATTGTAACATCTTCTTTAGATATTTTTATAAAATCATAAAGTTTCTGTTCATGTGGTGATAGTTCATTTATATTCATCTTAATCTCCTATTCAAAGTCTCGTCTTTTTATTTTGCCTAATATTCTCTTTTCTCTTGAAAGTTGTAGAGAATATTGTGGGCGCAAAATAAATCCTTCTAAAAACATATCATTTCCATTTTCTATGGCTACAACCGATTTAGGATATTTTTTAAACAACAAATAGTGTGCTTCCTCAAAAGTAGGGAAATTTTCTAAAATACACAATGTAGGTACAAACTGTAAACCTAAAACCCTGCATAGAGTATCCCTATCTTTAGGAGAAAGCCATGTGTTATTTACTTTAATGTCAAAAACTATAAATCTTCTTTCCCCTTTAGGAAGATAGTTGGTAGCCTGTATTTTACTTCCAAAAGTCTCTCCCACTATTTTAATTGTAATATCTGGCTGTATTATTATAGAATCAGAATCATTAAGATATTTTATTTTATACCACTCTCTAATTTTGTCAAAATCAACAGTTTTTTGTATTGTTTCTTTTATATACATTATATCTTTATCTTTTATGTTATTTTTTCTACTATAAAAATTTATAAACTCTCCTCGTTCATTTTTAAGATAAGTAACTGATGAGTTACTTCCATCAATTTTTTCCTCAACTCTAATCTTTTTCATTAAAGATAATGCCTGAATTTCATATTGTTTATTAATCAATGGAATAACAAATCGTTTTTCATTCCCCACATCTCTTTGAAAAATTGTATAAATTTTTGAATAATAACTCATTTTATTTTTTTCCTTTCTTTATCTCTATGGTTGTTTTTTCTGATTCAATATCTAATAATTTTCTTAACTCTTCTAATTTTTCTTTGGTTACTCTTATAAAATCCCATTTTTTTCTAACTGTGGAATATTTATTGTAATCGGCAAAAGCAAATCTAATTTCTTCTATAGCATAGGGTGTGTTGGCTTCGTCTGCATAAACCTCAACTCGACCAATATATGTATTATCCATTTGTTTTGGCCAAAATTCTTCTATAAAAGATAAAAAATATTTTCTACCAAAAGCTTCGTCAAAATTAGCGTTATACTTTTTTGAACTATAAACTACACTAAATTTTTTATTTTCAAATTGTGGGTTTTTACTCATTTTTGTAATTCCAAACTTTTTATTATTTTTTCTTTTTTTACTCGCCCTTTAGTTCTTTTTCTACTATTCTCTTAATAGCTTTCTTTTGGTCTATCCAACTTCTATCAAAATTTTTATCAAACCACTTATCAAACTTTTTCCAAATTTCATTCCAATTTAAAATTGATTTATTTTTCATAATTCTATATCCTCCTGTAGTTCTTTAATGTTTTCTTTTAAATAATTAGTAACTTTTTTATAATTTTCGCCAATACTTTTATCGTCAAACCCTCTGTATCTACAGCGTGCAAAATAAACTTCTTTAATAGTTGTTATTTTATTATTCTTATCTTTGTTATAAACAAATACAATTGCTCTGCCAAAAAGATGTAACATTCTATTAATAAACCATAATAAACCCGAATCTCTCATCTCTTGCCAACTACGTTTTTCAATCCATTTAATTTCTTTTTTCATTCTAATACTCCTTTTAATCGTTTATTTAATAAAAATTCTTTTAATAATCTTATACCATAATTTAAATCTCTTTCGTTTACTACTTCTACCTCTGTGTGCATATTTCTTATCGGTGTAGCGACTATCAAAGCTCTTGTTGGCATATTGGTTACCATTGTCGCTATATAACCAATATTTCCAATACTCGCCTGATATTGAATTTTAATTTTATTCTTTTTGGCAATACAACTTATAAGTTGTAAACTTTTTTTATCAATATCTACCCCTCTATATAATACAATTCCTCTACCCAAGTCACAACGCCCCACAGTTTCTTCTAAATTTTCTCCATAGTCTGTCCCAAAAGTAACATCACATTCAATAAATAAATCAGGCTTATATTTTCTTACTAATGGCCTTGCTTTCGTATTTGTTTCTTCTTGTGCTGAAAAGCTAAATATTAAATTAACCGGTGGTTTTTTTCTGCTTCTGACAATTTCTTTAATTGTTTGTAATAAAATATAACAACCTGTTTTATCATCTAAACTAATACCACCATAAAATTGTCCTAATTTTTTACTGTTAGATAATTCATAAAACGCTGGCTTGTAAATTAACGGGTCTCCAATTTTAACTTTATTTAGAACTGTTTTTTTTCCTCTAATACCTATATCAAATTGAGCTTCGCTGATTTTTTCTATTTTTTCGTTATCAGAATCATCAATTAAATGTATAGGTTTTCTATTTACAACAGCATTTATAATACCATTGTTAGTAAGAATACTAAACCTTCTTGCTGTTACAATTTGACTTTCAACACCACCTATAGTTTGAACACTAATAATTCCATTTTTATCAACATTTGTAACGATAAAACCTACAGTGTCGGCATGTGCGTCAATTATTATAGTTTTATCTGATATTCCATCAATAGAAGCAATTACATTATTTTGAAAATCAATTTTAACCTTTGACTTGGGCAAAAATTTAAGTAACTCAACCTTAATAAATTCCGCTATCTTTTCTTCAAACCCCGAAGGGCTGGGAATTTTAATTAAATTGTCTAATAATTTTATTTGGTTTTTCATTCAATTTCTTTATAATACTATATCGGCGTACTTTTTTAATTTTAAAACTTCTTGGTATTCTTTTTGTACAACTTTTTTCCTAAATTTATCGATCTCATTTTCTTTGTTTCTTCTCTTCCTAAATTTTAAAGTTTGTTCTGGTGTTCCTGTCAAATGAATCGCATAATCACTCAAGCCAAACTTTTTTAAATAATTAGCATACAACCCCTCTACTATTAAATATTGTATACCTCTGCTATCTACTGTTTCCAGCATAAAAGAATTTGTATATTTATTTATTACCTGTAGTGATAACTTTTTTCCTTTTTTGAAATTTTTTATAGCTGTTTTTACCAAGATCCAATTTATTTCTTTTGTACCTATTGTTTTCAATCCTTTTGTTTTTCTCTCATCATTTCTAAAGTTAAAATGCAAGGAATAACAATCATCCAAAGAAATTCCCAAACTTAGAATATTATTTTTATAAAGAACCTCCTGAATACAAATTTCTAATTCTGACTTCTTTGTTCCAGATCCGCCCCCAATAGTTACAACACTTTTTGTGGGCAAAATAGTAATTTTGGACAAAAGTATCTTGGCTCTTTTTTTATCTTGGTTTGTAATAAAAACATAATCTCCAATCATTGTTTTTGTCTTTTTATTAAAGTTAAATTATTAACATCAATTTCAACAATATCAATATCATTTGAACCTAGAGAAACCAAATCAAGCTTGACAAAATAAGTAATTTTTGTACTATTTGAATAGATGTGCTTTTTTACCACAATTCCTGTAAATTCTTTGTAAAAGCCATCTTTAATTTTGACAACATCTAAAAAGAAAAACTCTTGTTTCATTCTATAATGCCCCCTTTATCATTTAATTTATATATCTCGTATTGCCCATTCTTGATATACTTATAAATATATCTTTGCCCGCAATAACGACAAGAAAATTCAGTTTCTCCAAACGTAGTTATTGTAAAACTTCTACCACAATTAGCACAGACTACGTATAATTTTATTGAACTCATCTTATTTATTCTCTGTAATCTATCTACAACCAAAACACATGAGTTTTATACATTATAGTTTCTATCATTTAACATCCTTTAAAAAATTTTTAATGGCTTTCAAACTTACAGTGGCTGTTTCTATTATCATTCCTTTTTTATTCTTATCAATAAATGGATAATTCCAAAATGGAAAATCAATGACAGAAACAACTCCAACTAATTCGCCATTTCTATTTATGAGAGAGCCACCACTATTGCCAAAATACGCCTTTACAGAAACAATATATTTGCTATGTAAATCTTCCTCAAATTTACCATAAGTAATTATATCATCTAATAAATGTGGGTTTCCGCAAATCCAAACCTCTTCTTTATATTTTGGTCGTTTTTTGGCAAGTTCTAGATATGGAATATCTATTTTTCTATTTATTATTTTTATTATTGCCAAATCAACATCCCTATCTATTTTTAATATTTTTGTTTCTTTATGTTTTGTGTTATCATTAACACCAAAATCATTGACAATAACTGTTATTAAATCTTTTTCGCTTTCAAATAAATGAGCACAGGTTAGAATATAACTTTCATTATTTATTTTGATGTGAGTTCCAGAACCAGTATGGCCTCTTGTTAAATTTGTAATTCTAACATTTGCTTGTGTAATTTTCTTAATATCCAAACCATTGTAATATTTTTCTATTTTTTCAATTCTTTTCTCAAAACTTTTTTGTGTTCTTATACTTTGCTTTACTATATCAATTAATGTTTTTAAATACATTCTATTATTAGAGTTATATATTTCTATTATTGATTGTAGACTAGCAATTGTATTTGATGTTATTTTGTTTGCAGTAACATTCAAAGAAACTAATACCCCGATAAGTACTACAAAAAAAGTCCTTGAAATTTTATCAGACATTTTTACTCCTTTGTTTATCTACTTCTATTATAACATATTTTATCCTGCGAAATCCACTTTAAATAGCTGTATTTGGACATATATTCACATTATTCTTTGTCTTTTTATTCAGAGCATGTAATAAATTCAATACTATTGTTTTGCGACAATACAGGCTTCTTAAATGTTCTTGTCTTGCTACTACAGACTCCACATATTCTTTTTCACCAATTTTAAATTTTAACTCAATGGTTAACATTTCGTCCATAATTATTCTCCTATGTTTAAAATAGGGTTTTTTGTTCACTCCAACCCATTACATCAAATATTTTTTTGGCGGTATTATCAATATTGTTTTTAGTCATTTTATTCCAGTCAATTTTATCTCTATCAATCAAATGTTTTTTATCAATTGCAATTACACCACCATTTTTTAGATACACCCAATAAAATAACTCACCAAATCTTTTCTTTAGCTTGCTATTGTGTAAAGCTCTAACAAAAATGGGAAGTTTCTTTTTAAATTTTTTATCTCCTCTTATTAGAAACTCTTTATATTCTACATCTTTTAATTTCGCTGGAACCCCAATATCTAACAATGGGGCTGTTAAAAATCGCTCCTTTTCGCTACCAACCCATTTTTTTGTTTCTGAATAATTTATATCTTTAAATATTTTTTCTTTAATTAAAGTTTCCTGAAATTCTGCTTTAAATTTTGAGCTTGCCGCTGATTTCATTTCAAGCCCACGAACCTTATAAGTACCATCCGCATATTGTCCAATATAATGACAATTATCAACGTTAAGCATTTTAACAAAAGATCTATCAGATTCAAAAATATTATCTTCTATAATTTTGCCATATTTTTCTTTAGCCCATTGTTTTGCCAATTTATTAAATTCATCAACCAAGTCTTTTTCTGCTTGATATGCAATGCCATCTGTATCAATAAAAACAACCTTAAATTCAATATGAGATTCTATATAATGAAGCATATCTCTAACTAAAAAAGTTATAGTTTTTGGTATTTTAATGTTATATAAACGAAATGTTTTGAACGCCATCACACCGAAGAGAGAATTATATATTGATTTTATGGATTTATATCTCATTGAAAGAGAGGGGTTTGTTTTCTTTTGTTCTTTAATATTGGCTTTGATTTTACCTATCTTGATTACCAATTTAGTTACAATACCTTCTCTTTGAGCAAAAGAAACCCCATCTATTTCAACTCCTTTTTTATCTACATTCTCTGGAGTTAAGAAAAATAGATCAATCATTGTTGGGTATGCCGATACAATATCTGCAATATAAATCATTTGTAATATCCTGGGTTACTGGTGCGATATGCACCTTTAAATGTTTCTTTTATTTCTTTACCCCTGTTTGGTAAAACTATTCTATCTTCTTTGGCTTGCCGTAATAGCATAATATCCATCATTCTACTATTATATAAAGTATTTCCCCAATCACATCTAACAAACCTTCTAATATCATCATAAAAATCTAACAAATGATGTTTTTGCTCAATTTTCGCCAAATCTTCAATATCTTCAATATTGTGTAATTTTAAATCCTCATTCACAATACTAAAATCCTCTATAGGATGTTTTTTGCCAGTGCCAAATTCGTATTCTAAAATATAATCCAATTTATATGATTTGCGACCATGTGGAAATATCTTTTTATACATTTCCATATAATCCAAAATTGATACCCCCGAAGGAACAAACAATTTATTCTGAAAATAAACTGAATTTATTGGACTAATAAAAGAAGAAAAATAACTTCTAAAATATTCGTTCCAGCGATTACATAAATATTCCCAATCAAAATTAATATTCCAGCCCACAATTAAATCAAAATCCTCTCGCTTTAGGTATAATGCTAAATTTAACAGTAATTCTTTTTCGTTTTTATAATTGGGCAAGAAAAAATTTATTTTATTCTTGTCAAAAGAATTATAGACTGTAACACAACTTACAGGATATTTAGCCTCTCCGGGCTTAGGAAAATCTTTTGCTTTAACTTCTATGTCCAAAAATGAATATTTGAACTCTGTTTTTTCTATAGAGTTTATTTTGTCAATAAAATATCGATTCCTATACAAAATATCTGATTCCCAACTATTTTTACTCTTTTGCTTTTTAATAATATTTGGCTCACTAACAAATACCTGTCTAAATGTTTTATTGCCATAAATACCTTTTAATGTTCCATTATCTGAAGTTTCATAATAGTAAGGTAAAAAGTTATTGTCAATAGTATAGAATTTTTTGCGATTTTCTCGCTGAAATAAATATATTGTATGTGCTTTGTTTGCTAAATTTACAAGTTTCATTTTCCCCAAAAATCAAATTTAAGCCTATTTTAGCCTCATTAGCTAAAATACCACATCTACCCCCTAAACTATGCCCAAATCAGCTCGTATGGCGTTTAAATGATATTGTAGAGACCTATCTAAATATTTTTCTCTTATTCCCTGATATATAATATATTAATGTGAGTAATAACGATATTCCTGTTGCTATTATTACTACTATTATTAACAAAAAATTTTTTATTTTTTTGAACATTTTAAATTTCATTTTCCATAGCAATTTGATATTTTTCCAAAAGAATTTCTTTTGATTCTTTTAATATATTACCTGCTTTGGTTACAAAATCATCATAAGATTTTAGATTAGTTTTTATATACAAATAAACTATTAGGCTTGTAGTAGAGTCGATCAGAGAGTCTAATGTCTCTCCTGCTCGGCGTGAATCACTACACCCCGAAGCGACCAAATTCATTAATTTATTATCAAATTCTTCTCTGCTCATAAAAACCCCCCTTAATATTTTTTTCTTGTTTTATATTTTATTTTTAACAATTCATGAGCATAACCTTGAGCATTAAAAAATATTGCGCAAAGTAGCTCTATTTTAGTAAGTTTATGACCATCATCTATATCAAATTTTTCATAACCTCTATGTAAAAGCCACAAATCTAAAACATGTCGTAATAAAGATTTCATATATGTGGCAAAACTCATTCCTTTTTGCCAATTATCCGAATCTCGTTTTTTTCCGTCTGCTTGGAATTGATGTTTAAGCATATACTCGCCAAATGCTTCAATAAATAGAGGGTTTATATACCCTTCATAATCTGGTTTATTTGTATCATCGTTCCTAGTCGCCCCCGATTTAAATGTCCTCATTCTTCCCCCTTTTAGATTTTGTAAGTTTTTCTTAATATATTTTTTAATTGGTTTGGTGTTTTTATTCTTGCGTAAGGATTTTTAACATCCCTATTATAGAGATAATCAATTAAAATAATACTACTATAATCATCAAACTTTGGATAATCTTCAATCACAAAAACGCTGTTGCGTATATAATTAATCTTTTCTTTAAATGTAGAGGTATAAATAACCTTAAAATTTTTAAAGTGTGTGTTTAGCCAAATATCTGTATATTTTCTCCAAAACATTAATTGACAAGATAAAAATGTTATATCAGGAATATTGTCTCTGATAGTAGTGTAATATTTTGTAACTGGAGCAATAGATAGTAATTCAGGATTCTTTTTTATAATTCCAAAAATAGGATTACCATCATCCCATGTTTTTGTAGTACCTGGAACATAGTACATTAAATCCCGCACTACCTCATCTATATCTACCAATAAATTATACATTTTCAACACCCATTATTATATTTTGTATTTTTCTTTTATGTGTTTAATACAATCATATATTTTATAAAATGTTATTATTTCCCCTTTATTGGAAATTTGGTTGCCAAATAATAAAGATGAGTTACATTCTGTTTTAGTGGTATCTGGTAAAATCAAATATATTGGTATTCTGAATAAAAAAGCAATTACAATTTCAAATATTGTTCCTACTGTTTTTATATCTTTAGATATATAAACAATTATAAAATCTGATCTAACTACAGCTTCAAAATCACCCCAGGATTGTATTTCTTCTCTATAATTTCCATCTATATATTTCCTCATTCTTAAATTTTGAAGAACTTGAATTAAATCTGAATTTTGTTGAATCTCTCCTAACCAAATTTTCCACATCTCTATAAAAAACAAATCCCAATGTCCTGCTCGTTTTAAATTAGTTATGTATTCTACTGGCTCAATGGATGATTTTCCTATTTTATATGATTCTTGCAAAACTGGATTATAAATTAATAAATCTTGCGAATTTAATTTTTCAGTTATTTCTGTACGCCAATCTTTCATTTCACTTTTAGAAGCCGATTCTATTGCACCTGCTAAATAACTTGTATATTTTACTCTTTTTCTATTCATTAAATATCCCAGTTAAATTTTTATTTTTTAAACCAATTGCTTATAAATGCGATTTTTTCAGGAATCCCCCAGAAAATATCTCTTAAAATAAGTTTTATAACAACCATTTTTTGGCTATTGCCTTTATTCAAATAAACTTTAAAAAGATAATGAAGAAAAGGAACTACAGAAATTTTTTCTATTTGTTCATATAAATCTTTCGGCTTTAAATAATCTATCTTCTTTACTAGCTCAAAAAAATTCAACTCTGAACCTATTGCCTCTTCAATACTAACACCAGAAACTATTTTAGAAATAGTAGATACCATTTTTCTTATATCTGGATAAAAAGATTTTATTAATTGTGCTACATCTATTTCTGTTATATCTAATCCTTCTTTTTTTGCGATTGACAAGATTTTTTCTTCAATTTGTTCTTTTGGAGGATGTGAAAAATCTAACTCAACACATCTACTTCTAATTGGTTTTATTATTTTATTTTTGTTATTAGTAGTAAGAATATAATAGGCGTTTTTTAAAAATTTTCCCTCCATTAAATCTTTTAATGCTTTTTGTGATGTTGATGTTAGCTGTTCTGCTTCTGACAACAACACTACCTTCTTATTGCCATTAAAACTATATGTTCTTATAAAAGGCTCTATGCTATCTCTTACAATATCTATACCCCTTTGAGACGAGGCGTTTAAACTCAAAGATTCGTGTTCTAATGTATTTGTAATTATATAGCTTAATGTCGTTTTGCCAGTGCCAGGGGCATCTGAATACAATAAAAGATTAGGAGTATTATTTTGCTCAATATATTTTTTTATAAGGTTTTTTATTGCGCTTGGCAAAATAATATTTTCTATTGTTTTTGGTCTATATTTTTCTGTTAGTATTTTATTATTCATTTATTTTCCTCCAAAATTAACAAAACTCAAAATATATTTTATAACTGGGACTGTAAATCCATTTCCTATCATTTTATATCGTTGTGTGTTTGAAACTCCTTTGGTGTAATTATCTGGTATCCCTTGAAGTCTCTCACATTCTAAAGGAGTCAATTTTCTTATATAATCTTTAACTGATAACATACTATCTGTTTGAACAGATGTAAGCGCATTTGCTTTTTTATCTTTTCTGATTTCCAATTGCTTTCCTTTATGGTTTCTTGTTCTTTTAGCCACCCCCTTAATTAAATATAATCCTGTTTTAGCTTCCGCTGATAAACTGACAGATTTACCTTTTATACTGTATACTCTATCTCCTTGTCCACCTTTACCAATTTTGCCTATTCTTACGGGTTTGCTAATAACATCTTGTTGTGTTGCATTTCCAGTAACTCCACAACCAGCCTCAATTGTTCTACTTTTATTAAATACTATACTTTTGTTATGGTCTGACCATAACCCATAAAACTTAGAAATATTATGATCCAAAATATCTTTTAAATAAATGTGTTTATCTTTTGGTTGTTTAATTGTTGTTTTCATATCACCAAATAAAGTATATTTTTCTGTTTTAATATTTGTCCAATATAATCTTTCTCTATTTTGGGCTGTTAAAAGAGCAGAATTTATCATAATTGGCAACACGTCTAAATTTCTAGTTATAATTTGTTTGTTTTTTCTATCCATACTATTTACATTTTCTAATAAAAAATATTTTGGTTTACATTCTTTTAATAATCTAACATACTCATAAAACAAACAACTTCTTAAACCATTTAATCCGGCTCTATCCTTTTTGGCTATAGATAAATCTTGACAGGGCGAACCTCCAATAAACAAATCAATCTGAGGAATTTGGTTTGTTCCAAAATTGTGAAACAAAGTCCCATCCCTATATTTAACATTTTTGACATTTCCTAATTGTATTGTATCAGGATAGTTTTTCATAGCAATTTTTATAGCATATTTGTCTATTTCAAAAGCATAATAATTACACTTTACCCCTAATTGGTCTAATGCTATTCTTGCTCCAGAAAATCCATCAAAAAGACTTAAAACATTTATCATAATTTTACTGGCAATAATAACACTATTTTACTCCCTTCTTTACAAGAAATTAAATGTTCTCCATCTATGGGGATGTCTATTCTTGTAATATCTTCATCAAAAACACTTAAAAAATCCAATAAATAATTGGGGTTAAACCCTATCGTAAGTTTCCTTGTTGCTTTACAATCCATAGAATCGGTAAAATTACCTGTGTCGCTATCTTTACTTACTGTAAGTTTATCTTTTGTTATTTCTAATTTTATTACCAAATCGTTTTCAGAAACCAAAGGCATTGTGGCCTTAACTAACCTCATCAGTTCTTTATTATCTACCTCAACATAGTCTTTGTAATCAGGAATGTATTTTTTTACATCAGGAAATTCTCCAACAATTTTTCTTTGATAAAATACCCCATCTGCTGTTGTTATAATTATATCATTTTCGCATATATCAATTTTTTCTATTAAATGTTTCGTTAATTCTGGTTTTATAAAAAAATCTAGTTTTGTTTTAGTTTCTTTTAGTAAAACTCGCCGACCATCGGAACTACAAACAAAATTATCACCAAAATAGATGTTTTCTAAAACATATTTTGTGCCATCGCCAGAAACAAATTTAGCAAACTCGCTGTAATTTTTGTCTAATTTTATAGTTTGTAATATCTTTTTCTCCTGAAAAACATTAGGAAAATCATCAACATCAAGAGTATGTATCTTATATTTGTTTATTTTTACATTATTTTTATTTAACTCTATTTTAACCTCACCTGGCAAATTGGCAATTATTTTGACTAATAGGTTTTCGTTTATAACAATCTTTCCTTCTTTTTCTACTTTTGCGTTTATCTCAACAACAGAGGTTATGTCTAAATTTGTCTTAACTAATGTTAGTTTATTGTTTTTTGCCTGAAACAAAATTCCCTGTAATATTCCCTGTAATATTGGTTGCAATGAATTAGTTTTAATTATATTTGTTGTTTTTAACCCATTTACCAAATCTTTTTTATCAACTGTTATTTTCATCTTGTGCCTCCTTTTAAAATTCAGTTAGAAACGACCTTGTTCTTTTGACCCCTTTTTCTGCCACCTCTCGCACCATAATATCTGGCTGAATAACAGGTCAAAATCTTCATAATATCCTCTGCCAATTCTTCTTCATACTTCTGCGTCTTGTCTTGGATTATCTCCACCTTGATACCCAAATTTCTGTCTTAAAAGACTTCAATTTAAGCCTATTAGCAAGCGTTTTAAGGGTATTTATGCTGACCCCGAGATACTTACTGGCTTCTGTTGTTTTTAGGATCATATCTCATTCCCCCATGAGTCCCACCCCTGCACTTTTTCTCTTGCAAAAAGCTCTATTCGGGGTAAATCACCAAATAATTTTACAATTTCATTTCTTATAATCGGAGGCTTTTTAGAATGTCCTATTCTGTGATGCAAAACTACTTGTCTAACATTTTTTTCTTTTCTTTTATTTCCCATTTTTCCTTTTATTCCTAACAAACATAATTCAATCCCACCAAGCGTCCAGTATCCTAATCTACAATTTGGTATTCCAGAACGAGATGTTTTTACCCAACAAAATGCTATCTGTTTATAATCAAACCCCCAGCTTTTAAGAATATCTATTCCAAAATCTAATCTTGAATTGACAACCCATAAAAATAAAGCACAATTATCATCTGTTATTTTCCCTATTGACAAATCTTTTAATTCCTCATCTTTCATCAATGAATATCGTAATTCCGCACCATAACCACTTAATCTGCTTCTACTTACTTTTCCAAAGTTACCCTTAAAATACCAGGGTGGGTCAGCATATATTATTTGGTATCTTTTATTAATTGTCCCTAATTCTTTTTTCTTTTCTGGTCTTTTCATTTTTCTACTCCTTCCGCATATTGCGTATTTGTTCAAGAATAAACTTCTCATGTTCATCCATCATCTCCTGCAATTCCTTAACCGTCATTTCCTCATCCAAAGGCTCAAAAAAGTAAACTCTTTCGCCCTCAGTTTCAAAATACTTTTTAGTTACTTTAGTGATTTTCATAGTGTTTTTACCTCCAAACACCCATTGTTTTTAATCGTTCTTTGTTTATTTTGGTCGGTTTTCATAAGCAGTTACTACCTCCTTTATACAATTATACCATATTTATATATACGAAATCTAACCAATATTTAAAATAACCTTTTTTGTTTCCTATAATTATTTATTCTTGTTTTTCCAATTTCAACATATTCTTTATTTTCATCACAACAAATCCATTTTCTTTTAAGTTCTTCACAAGCTAATGCTGTGGTAAAACTACCAGCAAAATAATCTAATACCAAATCGTTTTCGTTAGAATGTATCTTAACCAAATATTTTATCAAATCCAGATTTTTTTGTGAAGGATGATTGATATTGCCATCTGGCTTAGTGGGAAAATTTAACAAATCCCTTTGTTGTTTTCCTCCATTCAATATTTTTGCTAAATTATAATTAAATGTTTTTACTTTACCTTTGCTAAAATAATTTATATATTCACAACTATAACTATATAACCCTATTTGTTTTGCAAATTTTATAGGCATTGCGTTTCCCTTAAACCAAGTTATAAAATTTCTAAAGGTAAATATATCTCTTAACCAAATATGAATATCAAAAGCATTGTAAAATATACCAAAAACCAAAATAGACCCTCCTTCTCTCATTACTCTGTAACTTTCTTTGAATGAGTTTATCATCAATTCTTTATACTCTTTTGGCGTATAACTATCCCATTTTTCGGATATTCTTTTATAAGATTTTTCTTTTATTTCAAAATTACTTTCTTTACAGTTATATGGTGGATCAATTAAAACCAAATCAACCGTTTTATCCTGTATCTTTTTTAATAGTTCAAAATTATTACTTAAAATGGGTTCATTTAACATTTCGCCAACCTTTTATTTTCCATAAAATTGATTCCTCAGCTTCAATAAGTTTATGTTTTGTTTCTGGTTCATAATTACTTTCCTCAGCCCCACATCTATCACAATAATAAGCATATGCCTCTGGAGGCAAGTTCCAACCACCCCAACCACCCTTGACTTTACAACCTTTTATATGGCATACCATTCTTTTGCAAAACTGAGGAACATCATAATAAAAATAAGTATATAAAATATAAAGGATATTCCACAAGATAAGAGGTTTAGCTTTTTTATCAATTAAGTCAATCAATTCTTCTTCTATCCAAATATCAATATCTTTTAATTTCATCCCCTCTCCTTTGGTTTGGGGTGGGGTAAAAATAATACACACCATTATCAACAATCCCACAATATGGACACTTAACGTCACCATTTTCAAATTCTATTTCATCATATACAGTTTCCATTTTTGCTAAGCTAAATTCTTTGTTGCAAAGAATACACTTGAAAACAACATCATTTGGGTCTGGGCATCTA
>Ga0315550_1000048_pt1 | contig 68397 bp, 63 predicted proteins | sample SalMarSW160190MG_2_FD_203100 | JGI IMG/M metagenome (GOLD analysis project Ga0315550, IMG submission 203100) | Salt marsh sediment microbial communities from the Plum Island Ecosystem LTER, Massachusetts, United States - Salt Marsh Sediment SW1601-90 ...
CGGGACCTGAAAGAGTCCCGTCTCGCACAAGCATCTTAAAGATGCGCACGAAACGGTTCGCCGAAGCCAACCGCCGCCCGCGCATCCCTTCCATCCACAATGTCAAAGACCAAAAGCCCGGCCCCGGGGCACCAACGACCCCGGGCCGGGAGGCGGGCTTATACGCCCGGGCACAGGCTCTGTCAATGCCGCTCGCAACCGCAAAAACGCGAGCCCCGCCCGGCCTTTCCGGGGCCTGCCCACGGGGTCGACAGACCCCGATCCCGCGGCCCGCCGGGATGCCTTGGCCCCGACCGTGCTTTCTTCGTGCCCGGGGAAAATACCGTTTGCCGCCGGCGGCGGCCGTGGTTTAGAAATTTAAGGTAAATTTTTTAAAAATTTCAGCGATCCCAGCCGGGGCGGGGTGGGATTCGCGTCAAGAAGGGGAGTTCTCCAAAACACCTCAAATTGCTGACGAAAGGGCGCTTTTGTGATGAAGCTCGCGCCCTTTCTTCGCGAAAAGTTAACCATTCTCGCAAATAGTTAACGGCTGTCCTTGCAGGCAACGGCTTGCAGAGAAAGGGCAAGCCGTCAAAGAGGGAGGCGCGCGGTGCCCAAGATGGGGGAAAAACAAGAATGAAAAAGACCGTTCCTGGGCCGCTCGGCTTGTTCTGCGCCGTTCTTCTGGTTTCCGCACTGACCCTTTCAGTCCGCTCTTCGACCGGCTACTCCCAATACGACACGGCGCCCGGCGGCGGGTCCAACACCATTCCGATCGTTACCGCCTATAACGACGACGGCGCGCTCGCGACCGGTCAGCCGGCCCGCGATTCGGGCGCGGCTTCGCGCCTAGTGGTGCACGTGAAAAAGGGCGACACGCTCATGGACATCCTGACCAAGTCGGGGGTCCCGGTGGGCGAGGCCGAAGAGGCGATCACGTCGCTTCGGGAGGTGTACAACCCGCGCAAGCTCCGGAGCGGCCAGAAAGTGACGCTTCTCTTTGCCCCTGACGCGACGCTGGCTCCGGCCGCCGGGTCTCGGCCCCCGCCGGCGGCCACCGACGATTCGAGCACCCTGCTCGGCGTCAAGATCCGGCCCGAGGTGGGCCGCGAGGTCGCGGCGAATCGCAGCCCCTCGGGCGCGTTCTCGGCCACCGCGGTCGAGAGGAAACTCGAGCCCCTTACGCTGCGCAGCGGCGGCGTGATCCATACCAGCCTGTTCGACGCCGCGGAGGCCGCTAACCTTCCGTCGAAGGTGCTGGCGGAAATGATCCACGCGTTTTCCTACGACGTCGACTTCCAGCGTGACATCCAGCCCGGCGATTCCTTCGAGGTGCTTTACGAGCAACTGGCGGACGACGAGGGCCACAGGATCGATACCGGGAAGGTGGATTATGCCGAGCTCGTGCTCTCGGGCCACCACCTCGCCCTCTACCATTACACGACCAAAGACGGCGACACCGACTACTTCAATAAGAAGGGCGAGAGCGTGCGCAAGGCGCTGCTACGCACGCCCATCGACGGTGCGCGGCTGAGTTCGGGTTTCGGCAAGCGCAAGCATCCGATCCTCGGCTACACGCGGATGCACAAGGGCGTCGATTTCGCCGCCCCCAAGGGAACCCCGATCTACGCCGCCGGCAAGGGCGTCGTGCTGTCGGCGCGACGGCACGGCGGTTACGGCAACTACATCGAGATCCGCCACAACGCCGAATTCCACACCGGCTATGGGCATCTGAGCCGCTTCGCGAAAGGCATTCACGCGGGTACGCGGGTCACCCAGGGCGAGGTGATCGGATATGTCGGCGCCACCGGTCTGGCCACCGGCCCGCACCTTCACTACGAGGTGATCCGGGACCACAAGAAGGTCAATCCGTTGAGCGTGAACCTGCCTTCGGGGCGCAAGCTCCGCGGCAAGGAGCTCGACCAGTTCCTGGTCGCCCGGGCCAAGGTCGACACGCTGATGGCCCAACTCCCGATCGAATCCACGGTCGCGAGCAGCCAATAGCGCGGCCCCGCGCCGCGGCCCGATACCGAAAGCCCGCCGGACACCGCCGGCGGGCTTTTGATTCCCGGGCCCTCCGGCCGCGCGCGGCGTCACGCGGCCTCGGCCTTCACTCCGTTGATGGCGAGCCCCGATTCGTCGGCCGTCACCTTGACCGTCTCACCGTCGGCGATCTTGCCTTCCAGGATCAGCCCCGCGATCGGATTTTGAAGGGCGCGCTGGATGACGCGCTTCAGGGGCCGCGCCCCGTAGACCGGGTCGTATCCGGCCTCGGCGAGCCAAGCCATCGCCGCCTTGTCGAGCCGGAGCGCGATGTGGCGCTCGGCCAGCATCTTCTCGAGCCGCTTGAGCTGGATGTCCACGATCCCGGTCATGTCCTTCCGGCTCAGGCGCCGGAACAACAGGATCTCGTCGAGCCGGTTCAGGAACTCCGGGCGGAACGCGCGTTGCACCGCCTCCATCACCTGGTCGCGCGCGGCGCCGGTTTCGGCCCCTTCGGGCAAGGCGGCCAAAATGTCGCTGCCCAGGTTCGAGGTGAGCACGATGAGCGTGTTGCGGAAATCCACGGTGCGCCCCTGCCCGTCGGTGAGCCGCCCGTCGTCCAGAACCTGGAGCAGGATGTTGAACACGTCCGGGTGCGCCTTCTCGATCTCGTCGAAGAGCACGACCTGATACGGGCGCCGGCGCACCGCCTCGGTCAGCGCCCCGCCTTCCTCGTAGCCGACGTAGCCGGGGGGCGCGCCGATGAGCCGCGCCACGCTGTGCTTTTCCATGTATTCCGACATGTCGATGCGGATCATGGCCGCGTCGTCGTCGAACAGGAACTCCGCGAGCGCCTTGGTGAGCTCGGTCTTGCCCACGCCCGTCGGACCAAGGAACAGGAACGAGCCGATCGGCCGGTTGGGGTCCTGAAGCCCCGCCCGCGCGCGCCGCACCGCGTTGCTCACGGCGACGATCGCCTCGTCCTGGCCGACCACGCGCTTCCTCAGCGCCTCTTCCATGTGGATGAGCTTCTCGCGCTCGCTCGCCAGCATCCGCTCCACCGGGATTCCGGTCCAGCGCGAGACGACCGAAGCGATGTCTTCCGCCGTCACCTCCTCGTTGAGCATGCGGTGGCGCGGTGCGCCGCCGGCCTTCTCGAGTTTCTTCTCGAGGTCGGGGATGACGCCGTATTTGAGCTCGCCGGCGCGCGCCAGATTGCCCTGGCGCTGCGCCATCTCCAGCTCGTGGCGGGCGTGATCGAGTTGCTCCTTCAGCTTCTGGGACGAGGAAAGCTCCTGCTTCTCCTTCTGCCATTCCGCGGTCAGCGCGGCGGAGCGCCCTTCGAGATCGGCGAGCTCGCTTTTGAGCTTCTTCAGCCGCTCCTTGGACGCGGCGTCGCTTTCCTTGGCCAGCACCTCACGCTCGATCTTGAGCTGGATGATGCGCCGGTCCAGCTCGTCGATCTCTTCCGGCTTCGAATCGACCTCCATGCGGAGCCGGCTCGCGGCCTCGTCGATGAGGTCGATCGCCTTGTCGGGAAGGAAGCGGTTGGTGATGTAGCGGTCCGACATGGTCACGGCGGCGACAATCGCGGCATCGGTGATGCGCACGCCATGATGGACCTCGTATTTCTCCTTGAGCCCCCGCAGGATCGAGACCGTCTCCGCAACCGAAGGCTCGGAAACGAGGACCGGCTGGAAGCGCCGCGCGAGCGCCGCGTCCTTCTCGATGTGCTTGCGGTACTCATCGAGCGTGGTCGCGCCGACGCAATGCAGCTCGCCCCGCGACAGTGCGGGCTTGAGCATGTTCGAGGCATCCATCGCGCCCTCCGCCGCGCCCGCGCCGACCAGCGTGTGGAGCTCGTCGATGAACAGGATGACCTCCCCGGCCGAGGCCGAAATCTCGGCCAGAACCGCCTTGAGGCGTTCCTCGAATTCGCCGCGGAACTTGGCCCCGGCAACCAGCGCACCGAGATCGAGGGCCATCAGCCGCTTGCGCTTCAGCCCCTCGGGCACGTCGCCCATGACGATGCGCTGCGCCAGCCCCTCCACGATCGCGGTCTTGCCCACGCCCGGATCGCCGATCAGCACCGGATTGTTCTTGGTGCGGCGCGACAGCACCTGGATCGTGCGCCGGATCTCCTCGTCGCGGCCGATCACGGGGTCGATCTTGCCCTCGCGCGCCGCGGCAGTCAGGTCGCGCGCATATTTCTTGAGCGCGTCGTAGCCTTCCTCCGCCGTCACCGACTGGGCCGTGCGGCCCTTGCGGATGTCCTCGATCGCCGCATTGAGGGCCTGGGGCGTCACCCCCGCGTTCTTCAGGATCTCGGCCGCGGCGGTGCCCGCCGCCATGGCCAGCGCCAGAAGGAGCCGCTCCGCGGTGACGAAGGAATCGCCCGCCTTCTCGGCGAGTTGTTGCGCCGTCTCGAACAGGCGCGCGGTTTCGGGCGCCAGGTACATCTGCCCGGCGCCCGCCCCTTCCACCTTGGGAAGCTTGTCGAGCTCGGCCTCGGCGCCGCGCAGCGCCGCCGCCGAATCGCCGCCCGACGCGCGGATCAGAGTCGCGGCCAAGCCTTCGCGGTCGTCGAGAAGGACCTTGAGGAGATGGATCGGTGTGAGTTGCTGGTGGTTGCGCCGCAGCGCCAGACCCTGGGCGGCCTGGATGAAGCCGCGGGAACGCTCGGTGAATTTCTCGAATTCCATGATGTGTATCGGCCCCCTGGAATAGGCGGGTTGAGGTGCACGGACCCTGACGGCATCCGTTTCATGGCTTCGGTTTGTATATGGCTGCCCCGCTTGCCGGTACAAGGCCAGCGGCATGGTGCCGCATCACCCAGCGGGCCGCCCCGGCCGCACCAGTTCGCGAATCCGGGCCGGAGCTTCCGGATGACACGGATTTGTCATATTGCAGCGCACAATAAAACTCGTTGCCCCTTTGATTCCAAGGCCCATATCATACTGCAATGCAAAATACTCTGGCTCATATCCGACCCCGCGGCGCGGGCTCCGTGCTGCGCGCCCTGGTGGACCGTGCCTGGGAGGCGATCACCGACCTCGCCGACCGGCTTCGGCGCCAGCCGGCCCCGGAAACCCCGGCCCCGGCCCGCAAGGCCGCGCGTGCCTGGACCGCAACCAAGAAGGTCGCGCTGGCGCTCCAGGGCGGCGGCGTCCACGGCGCCTTCACCTGGGGCGTGCTCGATCGCATGCTCGAGGACGGTCGCCTCGATCTCGAGGCGGCGAGCGGGACCAGCGCTGGCGCCTTGAACGCCGCGGTGCTGGCCTCGGGGCTCGCCGAGGGCGGGCCGGACCAGGCCCGCGAGCGGCTGCACGAGCTGTGGGAAGGCATCGCGGCCATCGGAAACCTGAGCCCGTTCCGTCCCACCGCGCTCGACTCCCTGGGCGCGAACTGGAACTCCGACTGGGCGCCGGGGACTTTCGCGCTCGAGTTCCTGACGCGGACGCTCTCCCCCTATCAGTTCAATCCCTTCGCCATCAACCCGCTGCGCCAGCTCATCGAGCGCATCGTGGATTTCGAGAGGCTGCGCGCGGGCCCGACCCAGCTTTTCATCACGGCGACGAACCTGCGTTCCGGGCGCCCGCGCGTGTTCCGCACGGCGGAGATGAGCGCGGACGCGGTTCTCGCTTCCGCCTGCCTGCCGTCCTTGAACCAGCCGGTCGAGATCGACGGCGAGCATTACTGGGACGGCGGGTTCACGGCGAACCCGGCAATCCTGCCCCTCGTCTCGGAATGCGAGAGCCACGACATCGTGGTCGTTCAGATCACGCCGGCGCGCGAGCCCGACATCCCGATGTCGGCCCGTGACATCCAGGGGCGGGTCAGCCGGATCGTCTTCAACGCCTCGCTTCACCGCGAGCTGGAGACGATTTCCTGGATGCGGGAAGCGCTCGGCACAAACGGAACGGGCGGCGGCCCGCTCGCGGAGCGCCTGCGGCGCGTGCGACTCCATCACATCGACGGCGAGGAGGTCTTGCGGCCGCTCGGCACCGCGAGCGCACTGCACGCCGACTGGTCGCTGATCAGCCATCTGCGCGACCACGGCAGGAGCCGGGCGGCCGATTGGCTGAAGCGCAAGGGCGCGCGAATCGGATTCGAGTCCACCGCCCAGGCTCATCAATTCTAGAAGGATCAGGCGCAGCCAGCCGCCGGGGCGGTCTTACGGGACTGCGGGGAAGTGCGCCTGCCGACAGCCGCGGCGGCGCGGTTCGAGCCTCAGCTCGAAGAGGCTACCGTGTCGGAAGAGCCGAGACTTTCTTCCTCGACGGCGGGCGCGGCCGCCTCGGCGCCGTTGCCGCCCGGCGGATGCGCCGGGCCGGGCGCGGCCTCGGGACGGGCCTGCTCGCCGGGAGCGCGCTGGGGCGGCTGCCCCTGCTGGGGCCCGCGGAGCCTCTGAAGCCCGGCATGGGTGCCGCCGTTGGCGCTCAGGATCCGGTAATAGTGCTCGGCGTGCTGGAAGAAGTTTTCGGCCGAGACGTAGTCGCCCGACGACGACGCGTCGCGGGCCAAGGCAAGGTACTTCTCGAGGACTTGATTGACGGTCCCGCGAATGCGGACTTCCGGACCGTTGCTTTCGAAAAGTTGCGTGCGTGGCGCGTTCGATCTTCGGGGGTTCCCCCGGCCGCGTGAACGCTTAGAGTTCGAACCCGGTTTCATGGCTCCAAAACAGTCTCTATCTTGTCTCTGTGAATTCCGTCCCCTGGGCGGATTTTATCTCTGTGAATTGCTTCCCCTGGCCGGCACAAAGATACTTCTTGCGCTACGCATGTGCCGTGCGCCGGCATCTTGGCGTTCGGGAAGCGCTATCGGGGGATCACTGAGGCCGGCCGCCAAGCCAAGGCCGCGCCTCGTACAGTTCTGAAAATAGTCGGTACCGGCCGTCTTTCCAAGCCTTTTCTGCCCGTATTCCGCGACCCTAGGGACCCTCGCCACCCACCACCAGGCACCGTTCGCGCAACCCAAGGTCGCGGGCGACGGCCAGCGGCACGACCCCGAGGGGGCGCAGCACGCCGGCCAGCGGCTCCCCCTGGCCGGGCCCGATCTCGATCGCCGCGAAGCCTCCGGGTGCGAGCAGGCGGGCGAGGTCGGGGGCGAGCGCACGGTAGGCGCCAAGCCCGTCGCAGCCGCCATCGAGCGCAACCCTCGGCTCGAACACCGAAACCTCGGGCGCAAGCCCGGCCAGATCGCCGGACGGGATATAGGGCGGATTCGCGACGATCAGATCGAACCGGCCGGTGACCGCGCGGCCCCAGTCGCTCACGGCGAATTCGGCGCGCGGGGCCAAGCCGAGGGCCGCGGCGTTGCGTGCCGCGACCCGGCAGGCCGCGGCGCTGATGTCCACGCCCAGCCCCGTCGCGCGGGGCAGCTCGTGGAGCAGCGCCAGCAGCAGGCAGCCGGTGCCGGTACCGAGATCGAGAATCCGCAGCGCCGCGTCGCGCGCGACCACGCGGGCCAGCGCGGCCTCGACCAGGCACTCGGAATCGGGGCGCGGGTCGAGGGTGTCGCCCGTGACCTCGAACGGGAGGCTCCAGAATTCGCGCCGCCTCAGAATCTGGGCCATGGGGCGGCGCTCGGCGCGCAGCGCCACCAGCGCCGCGACGCGCGCCGCTTCGCCGGGTGAAAGCCCGCGCTCGGGATGGCCCACGACCAGCTCCGGCCCGGCGCCGAGCGCATGGCCGACCAGCAGGCGCGCGTCGCGCCGCGGCTCGGCGACGCCCGCCTCATCGAGGCGCCGCGCCGCCTCGGCGAGCGCCGCGGCGATGGTCACAAGGCCTTGCGCCCCGCCCCCCCGCGTTTCCAGTGCCGCCGTCACGTCAGCTCCGCGAGCCGGCTCACGCGGTCCTCGGCGACGAGGGCGTCGATCACCTCGTCGAGGGCCTCGCCCGCCAGGACCCTGTCGAGCTTGTGGAGCGTCAGGTTGATGCGATGGTCGGTGACGCGCCCCTGGGGAAAATTATAGGTGCGGATCCGCTCGGAGCGGTCGCCGGTGCCAACCTGGCCGCGGCGCTGGGCGGCGCGCTCCGCATCCTTGCGCTCCCGCTCCTGTTCGTAGATGCGGGCGCGGAGAATCTTCATGCCCTTGGCCTTGTTCTTGTGCTGCGACTTCTCGTCCTGGCAGCTCACGACGATCCCCGAGGGCAGATGCGTGATCCGCACCGCGCTGTCCGTGGTGTTGACGGATTGCCCGCCCGGCCCGCTCGAACGGAAGACGTCGATGCGCAGATCCTTGTCCTCGATCGCGACGTCGAGCTCCTCGGCCTCGGGCAGGACCGCGACGGTGGCCGCCGAGGTGTGGATGCGCCCCGACGCCTCGGTCGCCGGAACCCGCTGCACCCGGTGCACGCCGGTTTCGAATTTGAGGCGCGCGAAGACGTCGCGCCCGCTGATCGCCGCGATCGCCTCCTTGTAGCCGCCGAGCCCCGTCTCGTTGAGGCTCATCAGCTCGAACTTCCAGCCGCGGGTCTCGGCGTAGCGCTGGTACATGCGGAACAGATCGGCGGCGAAGAGCGCCGCCTCCTCGCCCCCGGTTCCGGCGCGGACCTCGAGGATCGCGTTCTTGGTATCGGCCTCGTCCTTGGGAAGAAGCATGAACTTCACCCGCTCCTCGAGCTCGGGAAGCTTCTCCTTCAGCGTCTCGCGCTCGCCTTCGGCCAGGCGCTTGAGGTCGGATTCCGCCGCGGGATCGGCCAGGATCGCCTCGACGTCGGCCAGCTCCGATTTCGCCTTGCGCAGCGCGACGACGCTCTCGGCGATCGGCGTCAGCTCCGCGTATTCCTTGGAGAGCCGCACGAACTCCTGCGGCTTGACCTTGCCTTCGGCCGACAGCGCCCTGGCGAGCTCGTCGTAACGGGCGACGACGCGCGTCAGCTTCTCGTCGAGGTTCACGGCGTGCGGTCCTTCTTTCCGGGCGCGCCGGGCGGGGCGGACGGCGGCTCGTCGCGGCGCGCGGCGGGCCCGGCGCGCCGTCCCGCCTCGCGCACCAAAGCCGCCACCTGCGGCAGGAGCCGGTCCACGAGCAGGCGCGTCGCCGCGGCGGCGTCATTGGTCTCTTCGAGAACGGCGGCGCGCGCCGATTCGAACCGGCGGCCCAGCAGGCCGATCCCGGCCTCGCCCGCCTCGCCAACCTCGCCGATGAACCGCGACGCCGCGCCGGCCACGATCTCGGCCGCGGCGGCCGCGGCGCGCTCGCGCTCGGCGCCCGCCGCCATCACCACTTTTTCGAGATCGTCGAGATCGTACAGGAACGCCTCCTCCACCTCGCCCGCCGCGCGCTCGATGTCGCCGGGTATCGCGGCATCGACGAGGAAGATGGGCCTTTGGCGCCGCTTCTTCAGCGCCGCGCGAACCATGGCCGCCGTGATCGCGGGCGGGCTGCTTCCCATGTTTGCGATCACGAGGTCGGCGTCCACCAGCGCGGCCTCGAGCAGATCCAGCGGCACGATCTCGCAGCGAAGCCGCCGCGCCGCCTGCTCCAGCCGGGTCGCCGAGCGGCCGGTGAGGACGAGGCGCGACAGCCCCGCCTCGCGCAGCCGCTGGGCGAGCCGCTCGCCCATGTCGCCGGGCCCGATGACCAGAGCGGCCGCCCGGGCGAGATCGCCGTGGACGTCGCGGGCGATCCGCGCCGCCGCCGCGGCGATCGAGGCGGGCCGCGCGGCAAGGTCGGTTTCGGCGGCGACGCGCTCGGCCGCCTCCAACGCCGCCTCGATCAGGGATTCGAGCGCCGTTCCCAACGTCCCGCCCTGGCGCGCGAGATCGAGCGCCCCGCGCAGATGCGCCGCCACCTCGGGGTCGCCCGGGACCAGGGCGTCGAGCCCGGCCGCAGCGGCGAACAGATGGCGCACCGCCTCGTCGCCCCGGAACGCGTGGAGCTGCCCCTGGAGCGCGCCCGGATCGAGGCCCGCCTGTTCGGCCAGCGCGCGCCGGATGGTCTCGGTCGCGCCCGCCGGATCGTCGGCGGCGGCCACGACCTCGATGCGCTCGGGCGTGGAAAGGACCGCGACCTCGGCGAGGCCGCGCGACTGCAGCTCGCCCAGGAAGCGCGGCAGCGCCGCTTCCTCGACCAGCAGCCGCCCGCGCAGCGACAGGACGCTGGAGCGGTGGCTGGCGCCGACCACGAGGTATTGGGCGGGTGGTACGGAAGATCGGGTCATGGGCGTCAGCGGAACGGGGTCAAACGGTCCTGGAGGGCGGCGAGCGGCACCTCGGCCTGCTCGCCGGAATCGAGGTCGCGCAGCGTCACCGCGCCCCGGGACATCTCGTCGGGGCCCAGGATCACCGCGGCGCGGGCGTTGATCTTGTTGGCGCGCTTCATCCGCTTGCCGAGGTTGCCGCTGAAACCGAGTTCGATCGCGAAACCGGCACGGCGCAGATCCTGGGCGATCCGAAGCGCCTGCGCCTGCGATCCGTCGCCGGCGGGAACGACGGCGATGGGCCGCGGCGGCTCGGGCGGGTCCTCGACCAGCATGGCGAGGCGCTCGACCCCGGCAGCCCAACCGACGCCGGCCGTGTCGCGCCCGCCCATGACGGCGACGAGCCCGTCGTAGCGTCCGCCGGCGAGCACCGTTCCTTGCGCGCCCAATTGCTCGGTCGTGAACTCGAAGGCGGTGTGGCAGTAATAGTCGAGGCCGCGCACCAGCCGCGGGTTGTGGGTGTAGGCGATGCCGAGGCCGTCCAGCCCTTCGCGCACCGCGGCGAAGAAGTCGCCGGCGGCGGGCGTCAGATAATCGGGAAACAGCGGTGCGCCGCGCAGAACCTCCTTGTCGCCCGGGTCCTTGGAGTCGAGGACGCGCAGCGGATTGCGCTCCAACCGCAGCCGGCTGTCTTCCGAGAGCCGGGCGTGATGGGCGGCGAGATAGTCCACCAGCACCTGGCGGTAGGCGTCGCGGCTCTCGCGGTCGCCCAGCGTGTTGATCTCGAGCCCGGTCTTGCCGAGCGCGCCAAGCGATTCGAGGATGTGCGCGGCGAGCGCGATGACTTCGATGTCGGCCTGTGGCGATTCGACGCCCAGAAGCTCGACGCCGAACTGATGGAACTGGCGCAGGCGCCCCTTCTGCGGCCGCTCGTAACGGAACATCGGCCCCGCATAGAAGAACTTGAGCGGCAGGTCCTGGGCGAGGCCCCCCGAAATCAGGGCGCGCGCGATCCCCGCGGTTCCCTCGGGCCGGAGCGTGATGTCGTCGCCGCCCCGGTCGCGGAACGTGTACATTTCCTTGGTGACGATGTCGGAGGTTTCGCCGAGCGTGCGCGCGAACACCTCGGTGAATTCGAAGATCGGGGTGGAGATCTCGCCGAAGCCGTAGCGCTCGGAGATCGCGCGGGCGGTTTCTACGACGTAGCGGTGCCGGCGGCTGTCGTCGGGCAGGATGTCATGGGTCCCGCGGACCGGCTGCAGGGAGGACACGTTGCCATCCGCGCCGTTAGGACGCCGCGGCCGAAATCTTGGAGGGGACGTCCTCTTCCTCCGCGGCGGCGCGCGTCTTCTCGATCTCGGCGGCCTTCTTCTCCACGATCTCGACCACGTGGTCGACGATATCGGCGTCCTTGAGGCGGTGATCGGGCGCGCCGTTGATGTAGACCATGTGCGTGTTGTTGCCGCCGCCGGTGAAGCCGACATCCGTCTCGCGCGCCTCTCCGGGTCCGTTGACGACGCAGCCGATGATCGAGACCGTCATCGGCGTGGTGATGTGGGAGAGCCTTTCTTCGAGCGTCGCCACCGTCTTGATCACGTCGAACTGCTGGCGCGCGCAGGAGGGGCAGGCGATCACGTTGACGCCGCGGTGACGCAGATTGAGCGCCTTCAGGATCTCGAATCCGCACTTCACCTCTTCGGCCGGATCGGCGGACAGCGACACGCGGATGGTGTCGCCGATCCCCGACCACAGCAGCATGCCGAGCCCGATCGACGATTTCACCGTCCCGGTGCGAAGCCCGCCGGCCTCGGTGATGCCGAGGTGGAGCGGATAGTCGCAGGCCTCAGCCAAACCCTGATAGGCCGCGACCGCGAGGAACACGTCGGACGCCTTGACGCTGATCTTGAACTCGAAGAAGTCGTTGTCCTCGAGGATGCGCGCGTGGTTGAGCCCGCTTTCGATCATCGCCTCGGGACAAGGCTCGCCGTAGCGCTCCAGAAGATCGCGCTCGAGGCTGCCCGCGTTCACGCCGATGCGCATGGCGCAGCCGTGGTCCTTGGCCGCCTTCACCACCTCGCGCACGCGCGCGGCGTCGCCGATGTTCCCGGGATTGATGCGCAGGCACGCGGCGCCGGCTTCGGCCGCCTCGATCGCCCGCTTATAGTGGAAATGGATGTCGGCGATGATCGGCACGTTCACCGCGCGCACGATCTCCCCGAGCGCCGCCGTCGATTCGGGATCGGGGCACGACACGCGCACCATGTCGGCGCCCACCGCCTCGAGGCGGCGGACCTGCTCGATGGTGGCCGCCGCGTCCGCGGTCAGCGTGTTGGTCATGGACTGCACGCTGATAGGCGCATCGCCGCCGACCGCCACCGATCCCACGTGGATCTTGCGGCAGGGGCGGCGCTGGATGTCCCGGTACGGCCTGATGCTCATGAAAAACTCTTTCCTGGGGTCGGATGGAGCCTGCGGAGTTATACCGCAAAACGCCCCGTTCCAGAAGGCCGGGGCCGCGCCACGGCGGCGCTAATTGTTATCGACCGCGGTGCCGGCCAGCAGGCGGTCGGCGTCGAGCGCCACGTCGCGCCGGATCGCCCCGCCGGGGCCGAGCGCGGGCGCTTTGTGGCCGTCGACGAAAATCTCCAGCGCCCCGGCGTTGCCGGTGAGCAGGGTCAGGCCCGGCTTGTTGGGCACCCGGTAGGAGTCGCCGTTGCGCATCATGCGCGTCAGGATCAACTCGCCGGTGCCGTCACGGACCTGGACCCAGGAATCGGCGTTGGCGCGGATCACGATCCGGGCGTCGGTGTTGGCCTTGCCGAACACCTGGGCCGCGCCCGGCCCCTCACCCGCCGTCTGGTCGGGGGTGACGGGAAGCGCCGCGAACTGCTCGGAGAGCGAGGGCTTGCCGGATGGCGGCGCGCTCGCCGCGGGCTCGGCGGTGCCGGGCGCGGATTCGGCCTCGGCGGGCGCCTGTTCCCCGGCCCCGCTCGCGGCCGCCGGGGCGGAGGCCGGCTCGCTCGGCGTCGCCTGGACGATCGGCGCGGTCGTGGTGCCCGATGACGCGGCGTAGCCGTTTTCCTGCGTCGCGGGCGAGGCCGCGGCTTCGCTTGGCGGCGGGGCGGCCGTGCCGCCGGGCGCGCCGGGCGCGCCGGGATAGGTCGGGCGGAAAAGATCGGCGATCTGGCGCGGGACTTCACTGACCAGTTCGACGCCGCCGCGGTCCTTCAAGGTCAGATAGTACCACCCGCCGTAGGCCGCCCCCGCGAGGGCGAGTGCGATCAGGATGATGGCGCCGGACGGAATGCGGCTTTCCGGGATCGGCGTCGGGAAATTCAGCTGGGTGCGGCGGGGGAGGTCGGAAATCTCGTCGCGGAACTGGCTGACCACCTCTTCCCGTTCGAGCCCGAGATAGTCGGCATAGGCGCGCACGAACCCGACGGCGTAGGCGGGCCCGGGAAGATCCTCGAAGCGGCCGTCCTCGATGGCCTGGAGATGGGCGAGGCGGATGCGCAGCGCACTCTCGATGTCTTCGAGATCCCAGCCGTAGCGCTGACGGGTCGCGCGCAGCATGGCGCCGACCGCCGAGGGCGTCGGACCGCCCTCGCTCATCACGCTACGCAACCCTTGCGTGTCGTGCTCGCTCTGGATCTCTCTCTCCCGTTCCGACATGGCGTGCGCCCACCACGGAAACCCCGGCTCCTGCCCGCGCGGGAGGCCCGCTCATCCCCCGCGAGCCCGCGCCTGCGCGGGGGGCGGGTCTCGCGAGCCGGCTCAAGATGCGCTCAATTTGGCCCGAAAATCGAAGATTGGGGCCGTGCTCAAGCTAGTATTAGCAAGAAGGGACTTTGCGAAGCAACGGCTTAGATGGCGGTGCCGTGATCCTGCGCGAAGGCCCTGAGGGCGGGCCGCAAACTGCGGAGGGCGCGGTGGGACAGGGCCTCCAGGAAGGGCTCCAGGGCCGCCAGATCCAGGCTCCGGATCATGGACTTGACCGGCCCCACGGCGGCCGGGGCCATGGACAGGCTGCGAACCCCGATGCCGACCAGCGCCATCGCCTCGAGCGGCCCTCCCGCCATCTCGCCGCAGACCGAAAGCGGGACCGAAGCCTGGGCGCAGCGCGCGACGACCGCGCGCAGGAACTCGAGCACGGCCGGCGAGAGCATGTCGTAGCGCTCGGCGAGCGCGGGGTTGCCGCGGTCGCTCGCGAACAGGAACTGAAGGAGGTCATTGCTGCCGATCGAGAGAAAGTCGACGCGCGGCAGAAGCGCGTCGAGTTGCCATGCAAGCGCCGGGACCTCGAGCATCGCGCCCACGCGGATCTGTTTCGGCGTCGGGTCGCCGCGCTTGCGCGCGCGCTCCAGCTCGAGGTCAAGGATGGCGCGCGCGGAATCGAACTCCGCCACCTCGGAGATCATCGGGAACATCACGTCGAGCCGCTGCCTGGCGGCGGCGCGGACCAGCGCGCGGAGCTGCTCGCGCAGTAGCACGGGATGGTCGAGCCCGATACGGATCGAGCGCCATCCCATCGCCGGATTCTCCTCCGGCGCGTGGCGCATGTAGGAGAGCAATTTGTCGCCGCCCACATCGAGCGTGCGGAACACCACCGGGTGCTTCTTGGCGAACTTGAACACCTTGCGGTAGAACCGGACCTGCTCCGGCACGTCGGGAAAGGCCGAGCGCACCATGAAGGGGATTTCGGTGCGGTACAGGCCGACGCCGTCCGCGCCGGCCTCGTCGAGCTGCCGCAGGTCGGCGAGAAGCCCGGCGTTGATGTTGAGCGAAACCGAGACTCCATCCTTCGTGACCGCGGGCAGATCGCGCATCTCGACATAGGCGGCGGCGCGTGCCGCGCGCGCGCGCATCGTGCCCTGAAAGGCCTGCTGCACGTCCTCACCGGGGCGGATGAAGAGCTGGGCGTTGTCGGCGTCGACGATCACGGGGTCGAGTGGATCGACCCGGTCGAGCACGCCCTTGACGAGTCCGAGCACCGGAATCCCCAGGGCGCGACCGATGATCGAGACATGCGCGGTGGGGGAACCCTCCTCCATCACCACCGCGCGCAGCTTGGCGCGGTCGTAATCGAGAAGCTCGGCGGGGCCGAGCGAGCGGGCGACGGCGACGGCGTCGTCGGGCAGGTTCGCGAAGGCCGCGGTGGCGCCGCCGCCGGAAAGATGCTGGAGCATGCGGCTGCTGAGGTCCTCGAAGTCGAGAAGGCGCTCGCGCAGATAGGGGTCCGAGACATGGCTCATGCGGGCGTGGGTGTCTTCCTGGACCTTCTGCACCGCGGCCTCGGCGGTGAGGCCGTTCACGATCGCCTCCCGGATGCGGGCGAGCCAGCCCGAATCGCGCGCGAACATCCGGTAGGTTTCGAGCACGTCGCGGTGCTCGCCGGCATCGGCGAGATCGGGCGCCGCGAGCAGGTCGTCGAGGGAGGAATGCAGGCTCTCGACCGCCTGGGCGAGGCGTTCCAGCTCGGCGCCGGCATCCTCGGCCACGAGCTGCGCGATCGCGAGGCGCGGCTTGTGCAGCACGGCGCGCCCGATCGCGATCCCGCCGTTGAGGCGCACGCCTTCGAGGCGGATCGGAAACAGCCCGATGCCTTCGGTGCGTTGCCGCTCGGCCGGGTCCACGAGCTCCCCGCTCGCGACCAGCTCCGCCAGCACCATGGCGATGGTCTCGAGGGCTTCGACCTCCTCCTCGGTGTAATGGCGGGGCTTGCGGTTCTGGACGACCAGGATGCCGACGACGCGGCCGCCGCGCAGGATCGGCACGCCCATGAAGGAGGGATAGATCTCTTCGCCGGTCTCGGGCCGGTAGGCGAAGGAGGGATGCGCGCGCGCGTCCGAGAGCGCGAGCGGGCGGGCGTGGCCGGCGATGTCGCCCACCAGCCCCTCGCCCACCCGCAGCCGGGTCACGTGCACGGCCTCGCGCTTCAGGCCCTCGGTGGCGAACAGCTCGAGCACGTCGCCGGCGCGCAGCACGTAGACCGAGCACACTTCCGCGACCATGCCGGCGGCGATCACCCTGACGACCTGGTCGAGGCGCGCCTGGGCGCTCTCGGTGGCCGCCATGACGTCGCGGACACTCTTCAAGAGGCGCCGGACGCCGCTCCAGTCCGCGCCACGCTGCAGATTTGCCTCCATCAGACGGTGACCCGGCTCCGATCCCTGGATTCGAGCGCCGTGAGCGCCTGTTCCACCAGCTCGCCGAGGATCTCCTTGGTGGCCTGCTCGGATTTGACCATCCCGACGCTTTGGCCGGCCATGAGCGAGCCGTTCTCGACGTCGCCGTCGATGACGGCGCGGCGCAGCGCCCCCGCCCAGTAATGCTCGATCTCGAGCTGCGCCTCCTTGAGCTCCAGCTCGCCGGCCTCGAAGCGCGTGATGACCTCGCGCTGAAACGCGACGAATCGGCGCGTTCCCGCGTTCGTCAGCGCGCGGACCGGAATGACCGGAAAGCGCGCGTCGAGCTGGGCCGACGGAACGGCGTCTCGGGCGTCGGCGCGAATGAAAGCCTCCTTGAACCGCGGATGCGCGATCGACTCCCTGGCACAGGCAAAACGCGTGCCAAGCTGGCAGCCCGAGGCCCCCATTTCGAGGTAAGAGAGTATGGCTTCGCCGCGGCCGATCCCGCCCGCCGCGAACACCGGCACCTCGCGGAGCTCGGGCAGGATCTCCTGGGCCAGCACGCTGGTCGAGACCGGGCCGATGTGGCCGCCCGCCTCCATGCCCTCGATGACGAGGGCGTCGGCCCCCATCTTCACCATCTTCTTGGCGATGCCGAGGCTGGGCGCGAAGCACAGGACCTTGGACCTGGACGCCTTGATGCGGTCCAGAACCGCGCGCTTCGGCACGCCGCCCGCGAGCACGACATGGCTCACGTTCAGCCCGAGGCAGACGTCGATGAGCTCGAGAAGCCGGGGGTGGAGGATGATGAGGTTCACGCCGAACGGGCGCTTGGTGAGCGCATAGGTGGCGGCGATCTCGTCCTCGAGCTGGGCGGGCGACATCGAGCCCGAGGCGATCACGCCGAAGCCGCCGCCGTTGGAGATGGCGGCGACCAGGTGGCGCTCCGACACCCAGGTCATGGCGCCGCCCATGATGGCAAGCTCGCAGCCGAGGAATTCGCGGCCGCGGCGCCAGAGATTATCGAGGATTTCGTACGCTCCCAGCCGCTCCATGCGCGTCAGGCGGCGTCCAGCCCGTAGGCGGTGTGGAGGGCGCGCAGCGCCAGCTCCGCGTATTCCTCCGCGATCAGGACGCTCACCTTGATCTCCGAGGTCGAGATCACCTGGATGTTGATGCCCTTGCTCGCCAGCGTCTGGAACATGCGCTGGGCGGTGCCGGCATGGCTGCGCATGCCGACCCCGATGACGGAGATCTTCACGACATTGGGGTCCGGCACCAGCGCCTTGTAGCCGAGATCGGCGCACTTCTCCTTCAAGACGTTCATCGCCGCATCCAGATCGGCGCGCGTGACGGTGAAGGTGAGATCGGTGTGGGTTCCCTCCTCCGACACGTTCTGGACGATCATGTCCACGTTGATGTTGGCCTCCGCCAGCGGCCCGAAGATGGCGGCCGCGACGCCCGGCTTGTCGGGCACATGCATCAGGGTGATCTTCGCCTCGTCGCGGCTGTAGGCGATGCCGCTCACCAGCTCTCTTTCCACGATCTCGTCCTCGTCTACGACCAACGTGCCGGGGCTGTCATCGAAGCTCGAGCGGACCTGAAGGCGCACGTGATGCCTCATGGCCATCTCGACCGAGCGCGTCTGCAGGACCTTGGAGCCCTGGGACGCCATCTCGAGCATTTCCTCGTAAGTGATCTTATCGAGCTTTCGCGCCTTCGCAACGACCCGCGGGTCGGCCGTGTAGATTCCCTCCACGTCGGTGAAGATGTCACAGCGCTCCGCCCGCAGCGCGGCCGCCAGCGCCACCGCGCTGGTGTCCGACCCGCCGCGCCCGAGGGTGGCGATCCGGTTGTCGGGGGCGAGCCCCTGGAATCCCGCGATCACCCCGACCCGGCCCTCCTTCAGGTCGCGCTCGAGGGCGGCGACGTCGATGCCCTCGATGCGGGCCTTGCCGTGGGCATCGTTGGTGTGGATGGGAAGCTGCCAGGCCAGCCAGGAGCGCGCCGGCACGCCCAGGCTCTGCAGGGCCAGCGCCATCAGCCCGCTCGTGACCTGCTCGCCGGACGAGACCACGGTGTCGTATTCGCGCGGGTCGTAAAGGCGCGCGATCTCCGTGACATGGCCCACAAGCTGATCGGTGACGCCGGCCATGGCCGAGACGACGACCGCGACCTCGTTGCCGGCGTCCACCTCCTGCTTCACGCGGCGGGCGGCGTTCGTGATGCGCTCGACGGAAGCCACCGAGGTGCCACCGAATTTCTGGACGATTCGCGCCATTGGCTGTTCCCTCGCGCGAGCGCTACGCCGGCGCCGAAATGCGGCGCCGCCGGGACCGAATGCGCTCCCGGGAGATCACTGCGCCAAGCGGCGAAAGCCAAGATCGGTTGCCGCGCGTCCCGCGGGTAATACATAATTTGCCCCCGCGGTGGCAAGACCGCCCCTCCGAAAACAAGCGAGATTCCGTGATGGCCCGAGCGAGCGCCGACCCCGAGGCCCCTCCTGCGAACGCCGCGGCCGAGGTGGCGCGCTTCGAGGCGCTCGCCGCGGAATGGTGGGATCCGGCGGGCAAGTTCCGGCCCCTGCACCGGATCAACCCGGTCCGGCTGCGGTTCATCGAGGACCACGCCTGCCGCCGCTTCGCCCGCCCCCGGGAGGCGGCGAAGCCCTTGGCCGGCCTCAGCATCCTCGACATCGGCTGCGGCGGGGGCCTGCTGTGCGAGCCGCTGGCAAGCCTGGGCGCCGAGGTCACCGGGATCGACCCCGGGGCCGCCACCATCGAGGCCGCCTCGCGCCACGCCGCCGCCACGGGGCTCGACATCCGCTATCGGCGGGCGTTCGCCGAGGATCTCGTGGGCGAAGACGCGCGCTTCGACATCGTGCTGGCCATGGAGGTGGTCGAGCACGTGCCCGATCTCGGCGATTTCCTCGCCGCGGCCTGTTCCCTGGTCGCGCCGGGCGGCCTGCTGTTCGCGGCGACGCTGAACCGGACGCCCAAGGCCTATCTGCTCGCCATCGTCGCGGCCGAATACGTGCTCGGCTGGCTGCCGCGCGGGACCCACGATTGGCGCAAATTCGTGCGGCCGTCGGAGCTTGCCCGCGAGTTGCGGCGAAGCGGGCTCGAGGTCGAGGATCTCGCAGGCGTGGCGTACAATCCGCTCGGCGACCGCTGGCGCATCGTATCCGATCTCGATGTCAACTATATGACGGTCGCGGCCAAGCCCGACGGGCCGCGGCAACGATAGGCCGGAGACCGGCTCAGGAATGGCGGCGGCGACGAATCCAGGGGAGGCGGTGGACCTCGACGCCTTCGTCGAGCAACGACTTGGTTTCGGATTCGGTGGCCTCGCCGTAGATGTCGCGCGCCTCGGCCTCGCCGCTTTGGATGCGCCGCGCCTCCTCGGGGAAGCGGTCGCCGACGTAATCGGCGTTGTCCTCGATGCTCCGGCACAGCTTCTCCAGCTCCCTCAGCAGGTCGTCCGCAAGCTGCTCTTCGCCGCTGTCGATCCGCGCCGTCACGCCGCGCCGCTTGACGATGCTGGGCGCCATCGGCGCCTTGACCACGCGCGTCTCGCCGCAGATCGGGCAGGAGATATCGCCCGAAACCTGCTGCGCCTCGAAGGTCGCGCCGTCGCGGAACCAAGCCTCGAACACGTGGCCCGCGTCGCATCTGAGGTCGAAGAGAATCATGGTAAACGCCCCGTCGTCCGCCCAGGCAATTCCATAGCACGGATCGCGGCCGGGCGGAAACAGGCGCACGTGCCGCCCCGCCCCAACGCGGCGACATGATGCAGGCGGACCATGCCCGCCTCGGCCCGGTTTCGCCCTGGGTCGCGCGCTTCGCCCATCTCGTGCCGCGCCAGGGCGAGAGCGGCGGCACGGTTCTCGACCTCGCCTGCGGCGCAGGCCGCCACGCCCGCCACTTCCTGACCCGCGGCCACGCCGTCGTCGCCCTCGACCGGGACGTCTCGGGGGTGGCGGACCTCGGCGGAACCTGCGGCTGCGAGATCCTCGAGGCCGACCTCGAGGGCGGCGGCTTTCCCCTGGCCGGGCGCCGCTTCGCCGGGGTCGTGGTGACCAATTATCTCCACCGCCCGCTCCTGCCCGCCCTGGTCGCGGCGGTCGAGCCCGGCGGCGTCCTCATCTACGAGACCTTCGCCCGCGGCAACGAGCGCTTCGGCCATCCCCGGAATCCCGACTTTCTGCTGCGCCCGGGCGAGCTTTTGGAGGCGGTCGCCGGCCGGCTCGCGGTGGTCGCCTTCGAGGAAGGCTTCGTGGCGGAGCCCCGCGCGGCCGTGGTCCAGCGCATCTGCGCCCGCAAGCCGTCCGAGCCCGAACCGGACGCGGCAAGCCCGCCCGCCCTCTATCCGCCCGGCGATTACGGCGGTCCGTGATCCCGGTGAATCCAGCGGCCGCCGACGGCAAGATAAATACATCTACTTATCGTAGTACTATTTTATTGAACATGACGACTTTGCATTATTAAGACGCCATGGTAGGATCAAATCAAATACGCGAAAACGCGCGCCTCGGGAGGACAAAGTGATGACTCTGCGACTGGGCGACACCGCCCCCGACTTCGAAGCCGACACCACCCAGGGCCGGATCCGTTTTCACGACTGGATCGGCGATTCCTGGTGCATCCTGTTCTCGCATCCCAAGGACTTCACGCCCGTCTGCACCACGGAGCTCGGCTACATGGCGAAGCTCGGCCCGGAGTTCGCCAAGCGCAACGTCAAGGTGCTGGGCCTGTCCGTGGACAAGGTCGAGAGCCACGCCGGCTGGGTGAAGGACATCGAGGAGACGCAGGGCGCGAAACTTTCCTACCCCATCGTTGCCGACCCCGACCGCAAGGTCGCGAACCTCTACGGCATGATGCACCCGGCGCACGACGAGCTGTACACGGTCCGCACGGTTTTCGTGATCGATCCCAAGAAGAAGATCCGGCTCATGATCACCTATCCGCAGACCACGGGCCGCAACTTCGACGAGATCCTCCGGGTCATCGATTCGATGCAGCTCACCGACAAGTTCAGCGTCGCGACTCCCGTGAACTGGAAGCAGGGCGAGGACGTGATCATCGTCCCCTCGGTGACCGACGAGGACGCGAAGAAGAAATTTCCGAAAGGCTGGAAGGCGCTGAAGCCCTACCTGCGGCTCACCCCGCAGCCGGGCAAATAGGCGGTCCCGAGCGTCAGCTCGCCGCCTTGACCCCGGGCTTGGCCGCCGGCGGCGCGAAGTCGCGGTCGTGGGTGAGCGAGGGGATCATCTTCCGGGCGCGGCCGACCTTGGCCAGATCGATCTCGGCCGCGATCACGCCCACTTCCTTGCCGGCATCGGCCAGGACCTCGCCCCAGGGATCGACGATGAGGGAATGGCCGAAGGTGCGCCGGCCTTCGGCATGGACCCCGCACTGTGCCGGCGCGATCACGAAGCAACCGGTCTCGATCGCGCGGGCCCTGAGCAGCACGTGCCAATGGGCGCGGCCCGTGACCTCGGTGAAGGCCGACGGCACCGTGATCATGCTGGCGCCAGCGTGCGCCAGGCTGCGGTAGAGATGGGGAAAGCGCAGGTCGTAGCACACGGTCATGCCGAGCAGGCCCCACGGGGTCTCGGCCACCACCGCCGCCTCGCCGGGGCGGAAGGTCGCGGATTCGCGGTAGGATTCGCCGTTCTCGAGGTCCACGTCGAACATGTGGATCTTGTCGTAGCGCGCGACCACGCCGCCGCCGGGTTCGAGAAGATAGGAGCGGTTGGCGATCCGCCCGTCGCCGAGCTTGATCGCGAGCGAGCCCACGAGAAGCCAGGCGCCGGTTTCGCGCGCGAGCTCGCGGAACGCCGCGAGCCCCGGATGGGCTTCCTCGCTTTGCGCCTTGGCGCGAAGCCTCGCGCCCTCGGGCTCCACCATCGTCACGTTCTCGGGCAACGCGATGAGGTCGGCGCCCTGCCGGCGCGCCTCGCGCACCAGCGCCGAGGCGGCCTCGACGTTGGGCGCGATCTCGCGCCCCGAATTGGTCTGGACGCAGGCGGCCTTGAATTTTGCGCTCACGGCGTAATCCCCAGGATCGAATCGAGCCTGCCCGCGCGCTCCAGGGCGTGAAGTTCCTGGGAATCGCCGATGTGGGCGCCGCCCACGAAGATCTGCGGCACCGTCCGGCGCCCGCCGCTGCGCTCCGCCATCTCGCGGCGCTTATCCGCGTCCATGGACACGTCGATTTCGACGAATGCGACCCCCTTGTGCTCCAGCAACTTCTTGGCGCGCGCGCAATAGCCGCAGAACATGGTGGTGTAAATCTCGATCCTTGTCATCACTTCGCCTCGGGGCCGGTTTACCGCGTCCCGAACATATGGGGTCGCCTTTTGCTCCCGCCAAAGGAGTCCGCTCAGGGGCGCGGCATCACGGTGCGGGCGAGGGTGAGCGCGTCCACCGAGGCGACGCCTGCCTGAAGCAAGGCGGCGACGCAGGCGCCCAGCGTCGAGCCGGTGGTGAGCACGTCGTCGATCAGCACGACGCGCCGCCCCGCCAGATTGGCGGCCTTGCGTGCCGGGACCGCGAAGGCGCCGCGCACGTTGCGCCGCCGCGCCGTCCGGTCGAGCCTGCCCTGCGGGGGCGTGCGGCGGCGGCGCACCAGCGCCGCCGGGTCCGCGGGCACACCCGAGATCTTCGACACCGCCTGCGCCAGCAGCGCCGACTGGTTGTACCGGCGCGAGAACAGGCGGGTCCAGTGGAGCGGCACGGGAACGAGAAGATCGGCCCCCTCCAGAAGCTCGCGCCCGGCGCGGGCCAGCCACACGCCGAAGGCCTTGGCCGCGTCGGTACGGTCGCCGTATTTGAAGCCGAGAATGAGGCGGCGACTCTTCTCGTCGTAGCGGAACACGGCCCGCGCCCGGTCCCAGGGCGGCGGCTCGCGCGAGCAGGCCGCGCAAAGCGCGCCCTCGCCAGCCTCGACCTCGAAGGGATAGCCGCAACGCGCGCACAGCGGCGGCTCCAGGAAGGCGATGCCCTGCCAGCAGCCGGCGCACAGCGAATGGGCCGTCTCCACCAGCTTCCCGCAGCCCAGGCACCGGGGCGGCAGCAGCAGGTCGAGGCCCCGGGTTGCGGCGCGCCCGAGTGCGCGGGGAACCGTTGCATACGCTGGCATGCCGCCATCACAGCCCCGGCAAACCGGCCTGTCAATCGGGCCCGCGCCGCCCGCCCGAGCCGGCCCGGCTTTGAGGCGGGGCGAGGCCATGCCATATAACGGGAATGGCGGAATCCGGCATGCGCGTGTTCGACCGGCGGCTGCTGCGCGCAAGGCGCGACCGCGCGGCCGCCGGTCTTTCCGCCCACGACTTCCTTTTCCGCGAGGTGGCGGAGCGCCTGGCCGAACGGCTGGGCGACGTCAAGCGCCGCTTTCCCACGGCCCTCGATCTCGGGTGCCACGGCGGCGGGCTCGCGCGCGCCCTTCAAGGCGCCGGCGGAATCGAAACCCTCGTCCAATGCGATCTCTCGCCGCGCATGGCGGCGCTCGCCTCCAACCGTGGCGGCGTATCCGCGTCGCTCGCCGTCGCCGCCGACGAAGAGGCGCTGCCCTTCGCGCCCGCCTCTTTCGACCTTGTCGTCAGCGCGCTCAGCCTTCACTGGGCCAACGACCTTCCCGGCACGCTCCTTCAGGTCCGCCGCTCTCTGAAGCCGGATGGGCTTTTTCTCGCCGGGCTGTTCGGCGGCGAGACGCTGCGCGAGCTGCGCGCCTCCTGGATGGAGGCCGAGCTCGCGGCAACCGGCGGCGCGTCGCCCCATGTCGCGCCGTTTGCCGACATCCGCGACGCCGGCGCGCTTCTCCAGCGCGCGGGCTTCGCGATGCCCGTGGCCGACACCGACACGATTATGGTGACCTATCCGGACGCCTTCGCGCTGATGGCGGACCTTCGCGGCATGGGCGAGGCGAACGTCGCCTTGCTGCGGCCACGCACCTTCACGCGGCGCGATACTCTGGCCCGCGTGGCCGAGACCTATAAGAACAGATTCGCCGACGAGGCGGGGCGCATCCCCGCCACCTTCCAGGTGATCTATCTGACGGCCTGGGCGCCCCACGAATCGCAGCCCAAGCCCTTGCGGCCGGGAAGCGCGGCGGCGCGGCTCGCCGAGGCGCTGGATTCCGAGGAGCAGCCGGCCGGCGACAAGGCCCGGCCTCGAGCCGGAGACCTAGAGTAGATCCCGCAGCATCGCGACCAGGGGCGCATCGGCCGGCGGCATCGGATAGTCGCCCAGCTTCTCGATGCGCGCCCATTTGATTTCCTGATGTTCGAGCGGCCGTACCATCCCTTGCCATTTCCGGCAGGCGAAGAGCGGCATCAGGAGATGAAACGTCTCATAGGCGTGAGAGGCGAAGGTGAGCGGCGCGAGGCAGCTCGCCTGGACGTCGATGCCGAGCTCCTCGCGCAGCTCGCGGATGAGGGCCGCCTCCGGCGTCTCGCCCGGGTCGACCTTGCCGCCGGGGAACTCCCACAGCCCCGCCATCTCCCTGCCCGCGGGCCGGCGCGCCAGCAGCACGCGGCCGTCCACGTCGATGAGGGCAACCGCCACCACCAGCTTCAGCGGAAGGACCTCAGCTGCGGTATTCGGCATTGATGGCGATGTAGCCGTGGGTGAGGTCGCAGGTCCACACCGTCGCGCGTCCCTTGCCGATGCCGACGTCGACGTCGATCACGATGTCGCGCGTCTTCATGTGGGCGGCGACCGGGGCCTCGTCGTAGCCGGGGACCACGGCGCCGTTCCGTGCCACCACGACCCCGCCGATCCGGATCTTCAGCTTGTCGCGGTTGGCCTTCTCGCCCGACTTGCCGACGGCCATGACGATCCGGCCCCAGTTGGCGTCCTCGCCCGCGACCGCGGTCTTGACCAGCGGCGAATTGCCGATGGCCAAGCCGATCTTGCGGGCTGCAGCTTCCGAGGCCGCGCCGGCGACGTTGATGGTGACGAGCTTTTGCGCCCCCTCGCCGTCGCGCACGATCTGCTTGGCGAGGTCCTGCATCAGATCCTCGAGCTTGGCGCGGAAGTCGCGCAGATGCGGGTCCCCCACCCGCGTGACCTTCCTGTGCTTGGGCCCCTTGCCCGTCGCGGCCAGGATCACCGTGTCGCTGGTCGAGGTGTCGCCGTCCACGGTGATGGCGTTGAACGTGCGCGCATTGGCCTGTGTCAGGAGACTTTGCAGCACCCGCGGCGGGATCGCCGCGTCGGTGAAGACGAAGGCCAGCATCGTCGCCATGTCGGGCGCGATCATGCCCGAGCCCTTGGCGATCCCGTTGATGACGACCTTCGTCCCCGCGATCGAGGCGGTGCGCGTGGCACCCTTGGGGAAGGTGTCGGTGGTCATGATCGCGTCCGCCGCCGGGTTCCAGGCCGTCGCCGTGGCGGAATTGCGGAGCGCGGGCAGGGCCGCAATGATCTTGTCGGCCGGGGGCGGCTCGCCGATCACGCCGGTCGAGGCGACGAACACCTCCTCCGGCCTGCAGCCCGCCAGCCGGGCCGTCGTCTGCGCGGTCCGGCGCACCGATTCGCGGCCCCGGCGGCCGGTGAAGGCGTTGGAATTGCCGGAATTGACGACGATCGCCCGGCCCCGGCCCTTCTTGAGGCCGGCGCGGCACCAGTCCACCGGCGCGGAGGCCATCGCCGAGCGCGTGAACACGCCGGCCACGGCCGTGCCCGGATCGAGGAGCGCCAGCATCAGGTCGGTGCGCCCCTTGTAGCGGATGCCGCAGGCGGTCGCGGCCAAGCGCACGCCGGCGACCGGGGGCATTTGCGGGAAATGGGCCGGGGCGAGGGGGGAGCGTTCGGGCATGATAGGTTCGATTCCAGGGCGCGGGCCGCCTGCGGCGGCGCCGGACCGGGCGCGGAGAGGGGCGCGGGCGGCGTGCGCGCGGCGCACGGCACGCATCATGCACATCGCAGGCGGCGGCACAAGGGAACGCTGCCCCGGGCGGGCGTGGGCGCGGCGGCGGCCCTGCCCGGCGTTGACACGCCCCGGCCCCGCCCTTATTTCTCTAGTGGCCCGCCCGGCCTTCCATGAAATTCCGACATTCCCGAGGATACATATGATCGGGGTCATCGCCCGACGAGTTTTCGGTTCCGCCAACGATCGCTACCTCAAGCGCCTCCAGCCCTTCGTGGACGCGATCAACGCGCTCGAGCCCGAGATCGAGAAGCTCTCGGACGACGAGTTGCGCGCGCGCACCCTCCAGTTCCGCAACGAGCTGGGGGAGGGGCGCACCCTCGACGACCTTCTCATTCCCGCCTTCGCCACGGTGCGCGAGGCGGCCAAGCGCACGCTCGGCCAGCGCCATTTCGACGTCCAGCTGATGGGCGGGGTCGTGCTCCACCGCGGCCAGATCGCGGAGATGAAGACCGGCGAAGGAAAGACCCTGGTCTCGACCCTGGCCGTCTATCTCAACGCGCTCGAGGGCAAGGGCGTCCACGTCGTCACCGTCAACGATTACCTGGCCCACCGCGACGCCGAATGGATGGGCCAGATCTACCGCTTCCTGGGGCTGTCGGTCGGCTGCATCATCCACGACATGAGCGATGAGCAGCGGCGCCAGGCCTACGCCTGCGACGTCACCTACGGCACCAACAACGAGCTCGGCTTCGATTATCTCCGCGACAACATGAAGTTCCGGCTCGACCAGATGGCGCAGCGCCCGTTCAACTTCGCGATCGTGGACGAGGTCGACTCGATCCTGGTGGACGAGGCGCGCACGCCGCTCATCATCTCCGGCCCGGCCGAGGATTCCTCCGAGGCCTACCGCAACGTCGACAAGCTGATCCCGAAGCTCGCCGACGACGACTACGAGAAGGACGAGAAGGTGCGCGCGGTCACCTTGACCGACAAGGGCGCCGAGACGATGGAGCAGCTGCTGGCCGAGGCGGGGCTGCTCACCTCCGGCTCGCTTTACGACATCCAGAACGTCGCCCTGGTCCATCACGCGAACCAGGCGCTGCGGGCGCACAAGCTTTTCCGGCGCGACGTGGACTACATCGTCAAGGACGGCAAGATCGTCATCATCGACGAGTTCACCGGCCGCGCGATGGAGGGCCGGCGCTATTCCGACGGGCTGCACCAGGCACTCGAGGCCAAGGAGAAGGTGGAGGTCCAGACCGAGAATCAGACGCTCGCCTCGATCACCTTCCAGAACTATTTTCGGCTCTATCCGAAGCTCGCCGGCATGACCGGAACGGCCATGACCGAGGCCGCCGAATTCGCCGAGATCTACAAGCTCGAAGTGATCGAGATCCCGACCAACGTGCCCTGCATCCGCATCGACCACGACGACGAGGTCTACCGCTCGGCGCGCGAGAAGCATGACGCCATTCTCGACCTGATCGCCGACTGCCACGCCCGCAAGCAGCCGATGCTGGTCGGCACGGTCAGCATCGAGAAATCCGAGACCCTCTCGGAGCTTCTGAAGAAGCGCAAGATTCCCCACCACGTCCTGAACGCCCGCTACCACGAGCAGGAGGCCTACATCATCGCCCAGGCCGGCATGCCGGGCGCGGTGACGATCGCCACCAACATGGCGGGCCGCGGCACCGACATCCAGCTCGGCGGCAACTTCGACATGCGCGTGAAGCAGGAATTGGGGGCGGTCACCGACGAGGCGGAGCACAAGAAGCGCGCCGCGGCGATCGCGGCCGAGATCGCGGCCGCCAAGGAGGTCGCGGTGAAGGCGGGCGGGCTCTTCGTCCTCGGCACCGAGCGCCACGAAAGCCGGCGCATCGACAACCAGCTGCGCGGCCGCTCCGGGCGCCAGGGCGATCCCGGCGCCTCGCGCTTCTATCTCTCGCTCGAAGACGACCTGATGCGCATCTTCGGCTCCGAGCGCATGGACAGCATGCTCCAGAAGCTGGGGATCAAGGAAGGCGAGGCCATCATCCATCCCTGGATCAACAAGGCGCTCGAGAAGGCCCAGCAGAAGGTCGAGGCGCGCAACTTCGAGATCCGCAAGACGCTCCTGAAGTTCGACGACGTCATGAACGACCAGCGCAAGGTCATCTACGAGCAGCGCAAGGAGATCATGAGCGCGGACGACGTCTCCGACACGGCCGTGGACATGCGCCATTCCGTGATCTCCGAGCTCGTCGACCGCTGCATCCCGGAGAAGGCCTATCCCGAGCAATGGGACGTTCACGCGCTGCACGAGGAAGCCCTGCGCGTGTTCGGGCTCGATCTCCCGATCGTGGAGTGGGCCAAGGAGGAAGGGATCGCCGACCAGGAGATCCGGTCCCGCGTGATCGACGCCGCCGACCGCAAGATGGCCGAGAAGGCCGCGAACTACGGCCCCGAGATCATGCGGATGGCGGAAAAAAGCCTCCTGCTGCAGCTCCTCGACCAGGCCTGGAAAGACCATTTGCTGTCGCTCGATCACCTGCGCCAGGGGATCAATCTGCGCGCCTACGGCCAGCGCGATCCGCTGAACGAATACAAGCGTGAAGCCTTCAACATGTTCGAGACCATGCTCGCGCGCCTGCGCGAGACGGTGACCGCCGTGCTGTGCCATCTGGAGATCCGAGTCGGCGCGCAGGAAGAGGCGATCCCGGAGCGCGCCCCGCCCCTCATGCAGGAAGTGCACGAGGATGTCGCCGCGCGGGCGACCGGAACCGACGGGCCGCCGCCGCGCACGCCCGCGGGCCGCATGACGCGCCTGCCCTTCAGCGCGGCCGACCCCGCGACCTGGGGCAAGATCCAGCGCAACGCCCCCTGTCCGTGCGGCTCGGGAAAGAAGTACAAGCACTGCCACGGCGCGGTCTAGCGCCGCGCGCGGGCCTGCCCGCCTAGCCCAGGCCGACCTTCCCCATCTCCAGGAACTTCGCGCGCCGGCGCGCCGCCAGCTCGTTGCGGTCGAGCCCGACGAGATCGCTCAAGCTCCGGGCGACGGCCTCGCCCACGGATTTGATCGTCTTGTCGCGCTGGCGGTGCGCGCCGCCCACCGGCTCGGCGACGATCTCATCGATCACCTGAAGCTTCAAGAGATCGTCGGCCGTGATGCGCATGGCCTCGGCCGCGGCCTGCGCCTGGCTCTGGTCGCGCCACAGGATCGAGGCGCAGCCCTCGGGCGAGATCACCGAATAGACCGCGTGCTCGAGCATCAGGACCTTGTTGCCGGCGGCGAGCGCGATCGCGCCGCCCGATCCGCCTTCCCCGATGACGACCGAGACGAAGGGCACGCGGGCCGACAGGCACGCCGCGATCGAGCGCGCGATCGCCTCGGCCTGGCCGCGGGCCTCGGCGTCGACGCCCGGATAGGCGCCGGGCGTGTCCACGAGCGTGACGATGGGAAGGTTGAAGCGGTCCGCGAGGTCCATCAGGCGGATCGCCTTGCGGTAGCCCTCGGGCCGCGCCATGCCGAAGTTGTGGTCCAGGCGCGAGGCGGTGTCGGCGCCCTTCTCGTGGCCGATCACCACGACCGAGCGGCCGCGGAACCGCCCCAGGCCGCCGACGATGGCGCGGTCCTCGGCGAAGGCCCGGTCGCCGGCGAGCGGCGTGAAATCCTCGATCAGGGCGGCGACGTAGTCTTCGAAATGCGGGCGCTCGGGATGGCGGGCGACCTGGACCTTCTGCCAGGGCGTGAGCTTGGCATAGGCCTGGCGCAGGATCTTGTCGATCCGGGCCTGGAGCTTCGCCACCTCCCCGGCGACGTCGAGCTCGCCGGCGTCGCTCAGGTGCCGAAGCTCCTCGATCTTGGCTTCGAGCTCGGCGACCGGCTTCTCGAAATCGAGGAAGTGTGGCATCGCGCCTAAGCTATACGCCCGCGCCCGGCCGGGGCGAACCTTCTCTCGATCCCGAGGCCGGGACGGGGCGGCCCCGGGCTAGCCGCGGCTGGCGATCAGCTCCGCCTTCTTGACCATGACCTCGGCCTGCTTGATCGAGGCCGCGTCGATCAGCCGCCCGTCCAGGGTGACGGCGCCCCGGCCCGCCTTCTGGGCCTCGGCCATCGCCTCGAGGATGCGGCGCGCCTTGGTCACTTCGGCCTCGCTCGGGCTCATCACCCGGTTGGCGAGGTCGATCTGGCTGGGATGGATCGCCCACTTGCCCTCGCAGCCGAGCGTCGCGGCGCGGTTGGCCTGGGCGATGAAGCCGTCGGGGTCGTTGAAGTCGCCGAACGGCCCGTCGATCGGGCGCAGCCCGTTGGCGCGCGCCGCCACCACCATGCGCGCGATCGCGTAGTGCCACATGTCGCCCCAATGCACCTCGCGCTTGCCCGACTCGTCCTTGTCGGTCAGCACGTGGTAGTTGGGATTGGGGCCGCCGATGTTCGTGGTCTTCGCCTTGGTCGAGGCGGCGTAGTCGGCGACGCCGAAGTGGAGGCTCTCGAGGCGCTTGCTGGCGCCCGCGATCTCGTGAATGTTCTGCATGCCGAGCGCGGTCTCGACGATGAGCTCGAAGCCGATGCGCTTCTTGTACCCCTTCGCGGTCTCGATCTGCGTCACCAGCATGTCGAGGGCGTAGACGTCGCTCGCGGTCCCGATCTTCGGGATCATGATGAGATCGAGCTTCGCGCCCGCCTGCTCCACCACCTCGACGACGTCGCGGTACATGTAATGGGTGTCGAGCCCGTTGATGCGCACCGACACGGACTTGCCGCGCCAATCGATGTCGTTCAGCGCCTGGATCACGTTCTTGCGCGCGTTCTCCTTCTCGTCGGGGGCGACCGCGTCCTCGAGATCGAGGAAAACGATGTCGACGTTGGACGCCGCCGCCTTCTCGAACATCTTCGGGCTGCTGCCCGGAACCGCGAGCTCGCTGCGGTTCAGGCGCGCCGGCGCCTGCTCGACAATGTGAAAGCTCATCCCTGCCCCCTCGAAATCCGAATTTTTAAAGAGAAAACCAAGGCTTTTCGCCCCTCCCGGGGCGGAAAAGAGGGGCGAACATGCGGGAGTCGGGGCGAAAAGTCAACGCCGCGGCGGGCCCTTCGCGAGGGGGTGATGCGCCTGCACCAGGGCCTTGAGCCGGGCCGCCAGAACGTGGGTGTAAATCTGGGTGGTCGAGATGTCGGCGTGCCCCAGCATTTGCTGAATGCTCCTGAGGTCCGCGCCGTGGTCCAGCAGATGGGTGGCGAAGGCGTGGCGCAGGACGTGGGGCGAGATCCGGGCTGGGTCGAGCCCGGCCTCGAACGCGAGCCTTTTCAAGATCTGCCCGAAGCGGTGGCGCGTCAGGTGCCCGCTCGCCGAGCGCGAGGGGAACAGCCACGGGTTCTTGCCCGCGTCGCCGCGCACGAACCGCGCCCGGTGGCGAACATAATGCGAGAGCGCGGCGCGCGCGGGGTCGCCCAAGGGCACGAGGCGCTCCTTCTCCCCCTTTCCCTTGACCGTGACGAACCGCCGGTCGCGCGACACCGCGGAAACCCGCAATCCCACCAGCTCCGAGACCCGCAAGCCGGTGGCGTAGAGGATTTCGAGAAGCGCCGCCTGCCGCGCCCCCTCGGCGCCCTTGCCCGAGTGCGCCGCGGCGAGCAGCTCTTCCGTCTCCTCCTCGCTCAGCACCTTGGGAAGCGGCCGGCCCTGGCGCGGCGATTCGACGATCGCGCACGGGTCGTCGCGGCGGATCCCTTCGGCGCAGAGATGGCGATGGAACTGCCTCAGCGCCGAAAGCCGGCGCGCGGCCGTGCGCGCCGACAGCCCCGCGCGCGCCAGCGCCGACAGATAGTCGCGGATCGATTCCGTATCGGCCTTCTCGGGCGCGCGGCCGCGGTCGCTCAGGAACGCCGCGAAATGCGCGAGGTCGCCGCGGTAGGAATCGAGGGTGTTCTTGGAGGCGCCCCGCTCCGCCGACAGCATCTCGAGGAAGGCGTCGATGTGGCGCGAAAGCGGACCCGCTTTGCCGCGCCGCCCCGTCACAGCCCGGCCCCGACCGCGGCCTCGAGGGCGAGCTTGCGCGCGTCGTCGGTCAGCCCCACGGCACCGAGACCGGCGACCGCGGCGTTGGCCACGATCGGGCTCGCCGCGCCCGGCCCGTTCTCGCCCAGCGCCAGCATCGCGAACAGCACGGTCGCGCCGATGCGGTTGTCGTCGCCCGCCTGGCGCAACGCGGTCCACAGCGCCACCCCCGGCACCTGCGATTCGCTGCGCGCCGTGGTGACGAGCGGGTCCCAGTTGCCGGGCGCGACCGGCAGGCCCAGCGCGTCGAGCAGGCCGAGCACGAGCGCGGCGCGGTCCTGCCAGCCGTCCTCGTTCAGATCCTTCTCGGTCGCGATCCACTTTTGCACCGTCTCGGTGTCGAACGTCAGGTGGTTCCCGGTGTCCGAGAGCACCGCCACCGGCCACAGCGCCGCCCGCGCCTTGCGCGCGTCCGCGTCGCGCGGCGCGGCGTCGGCCGTGAAATCGTACCAGGAAAAGGCCTGATCCTTCTCGCCGGCGACGAACAGCGCGCGTCCCGCGTCCGCGGCGAACCACATGAGCTCGGCGGACGGCGTCATGCTCGCGAGCAGCGGGGCGTTGACCCGGGCCGAGGTCGCGTACACGCCGGCCTTGCGCGCGAGCTTCCACGCCGCCTGAAGCACCTCGGCGCGGGCGGTCGGCACACCCTGTTGCACCGCCGCCTGATAGAGAAGGGCGCGGCCGCGCGCGCCGCCGTCCTTCTCCGCGACGCTGAGCGCGTTGGCCAGCTCCTCGGGCTTGAAGGACACTTCCGAATAGACCTTCGCCAGCTCCGAGGCGGGGAGCACGCCCGCCGCCTCCGCCCGCTCCGCCGCCGCGAGCCGCACCTTTTCATCCGCCTCGGGATAATCGGCGATCGCCTGCAGCACGGCCGGGTCGGCGGAGGCCGCGACGTCGGGGGGAAGCGGCTGCCGGGCCGAGCGCAGCATCGCGATCTCGAGCGGGCTGGGCGCGCTGATCGTCCCGACGCTCTCGGTCGTGTCGCCCAGCAGCACCCGGGCGATCGCGAAGAACGCGGGGTCCTTGGCGGATTCCGAGTCGCGCAGAAGCGAGATCGAAAGGCGCGCCTTGTCCTTCTGATCGGCGAGGATCTGGCAGAACGCGAACGCCTTTTGCCAGAACGGCGCCGCATAGTCGTGGATGAGGTCGTTGACCCGATCGCACGCGCCCTTGGTGTCGCCGGAGAGAAACAGGCTGTTCACGCGGGTGCGCGACAGCCCTTCGTCGTTCTGGGGGATCGGCGCCGCGTCGAGAAGCTGGCTGACGCCTTCGGCGTCGCCCATCGCGGCGAGCCGCTCGACCCTGAGCGCGATCAGGCTCGCTCCCGTGGGTTTGCCCGCCGGGGCCGTAGCGATCGAAAGCAGCAGCCGGCGCATCAGGTCGTGCATGACCGGCGACGGCGCGCCGACGGGGAGCTGCGGCAGAAGGCGCACCACCATCGCGCGCGAGGCACCCGCCCACATGTCCACGCCGAAGCCGCCGTGGCTCTGGTCGAGCACGCCCGCCGACTCGGGATTCACCGCCTGGAGCGGGCTGACCTCGACCGTGGGCTGGAGCTTCTCGGCCGGCGACTCGGGCATCAGGGGCGGCGGCTGTTTCGACAGCGGCGGCTGCGTGCCCGGCTGGGCCGGCGTGCCCGGCTGGCCCGGCGCGGCCGGCTTGGGCGGCGGGCCGAGCCGGATCGGCGGGCGGACCTCGCCCGCGGGCGCGGCCGTTTCCGCGGCCAGCGCGGACGCCGGCGCGGCGAGAAACAGGGCCGCGGCGAGCGCGCGGCTAATGCGGGAATTTGGCATCCGGGATGGTCTTCTCGACGGGCGCCGTCGGCGCCGGAATATCCCAGGTCGCCAACAGGGCGAGCCCGACCGCCACGACCACGATGAGCCCCACGACGATCACTGCCGACAGCTTTTTCATTGGACCGTTCGAATCCCCCCTTGCGGCGCGTGTCCGGCGCGGCGCGCGCCGGGGCGCCGCGCGATGCCGCTCGGCGGCGCCGCGCCCTCCGGCGCGGACGTAGCGACACGATTCGCCGTTTGTGATAAAAACCGACTATGGCGAATTTGCGGCAGTCTAGCGTTCAGGTCGGGCCGTATCAACGCCGCTTCCGGCTCTTTCCGGGCGATGGGCGAATATGACCGCCGCGGCTTCGAAGATCGACAAGAGCATCGTCCTCATCGGCATGATGGGCGCGGGGAAGACCTGCATCGGCCGCAAGCTCGCCGAGCGTCTCGGCCTTCCCTTCGTGGACGCCGACCAGGAGATCGCCGAGGCCGCCGGCTGTTCCATCCCCGACATCTTCGCGCTCCACGGCGAGACCGCCTTTCGCGAAGGCGAGGCCCGCGTCATCGCCCGGCTCCTCGACGAGCCGGTGCAGGTGTTGGCGACGGGCGGCGGCGCCTTCATGAACGAAAAGACCCGCGCCAAGATCCAGGAGCGGGCGGTATCCGTGTGGCTGCGCGCCGACATCGAGTTGCTGCTGCGCCGCGTCTCGCGCCGCAACAACCGTCCGCTCCTGCAGCAGGGCGACCCGCGCGCGGTGCTCGAGAAATTGATGGCCGAGCGCTATCCCGTCTATGCCCAGGCGGACGTCATCGTCGATGCCGTGGACGGGCCGCGCGACGCGATGGTGAACAAGGTCCTGGAGGCCGTACAGGAATTCCTCCGCCGCAAGGAGCACGAGGCGGCGCGGCTACGGAGCGCCGCGACGTGAGCGATCCCGCGACCGTGCGGGTCGAGCTCGGGCCCCGCAGCTACGACATCGTCGTCGGCGCCGGATTGCTGGCCGAGGCCGAGCGCTACATCGCCCCGGTCCTGGCGCGGCCGCGGGCCGTCATCGTCACCGACGAGACGGTGGCGGCGCTCCACCTCGAGCCGCTCGAGGCCGCGCTCGCGCGGGCGGAGATCGCCGTGCGCAAGGTCGTGCTGCCGCCCGGCGAGCGTACCAAGGATTTCCTCCATCTCCAGGGCCTGGTCGAGGCCATGCTCGAGGCCGGCGTCGACCGCCAGACCACGGCCATCGCTCTGGGCGGCGGCGTCGTCGGCGACATCGCGGGCTTCGCCGCCGCCATCGTGCTGCGGGGCATCGACGTTATCCAGGTCCCGACCACGCTGCTCGCCCAGGTGGACAGCTCGGTCGGAGGCAAGACCGGAATCGACACGCGCCACGGCAAGAACCTGGCGGGCGCCATCCACCAGCCGCGCCTGGTGCTGGCCGACGTCGCGGTGCTCGACACCTTGCCCCGGCGCGAGCTGCTCGCTGGCTATGCCGAGGTCGTCAAATACGGCCTCATCCGCGATCCGCAGTTTTTCGCGTGGCTCGAGGAGAACGGCCTGGCCGTGCGCGACGGCGACCGGGCCGCGCGAATCCGGGCGGTGGTGGTGAGCTGCGAGGCGAAGGCGCGGATCGTCGCCGCCGACGAGATGGAATGGGGCGAGCGCGCGCTGCTCAATTTCGGCCACACCTTCGCCCACGCCCTCGAGGCCGAGACCGGCTACAGCGGCGAGTTGCTGCACGGCGAGGCGGTGGCCATCGGCATGATCATGGCCTTCGATCTGTCGCACAGCCTGGGCCTGTGCCCGGCCGAGGACGCGATGCGGGCGCGCCGCCACTTCGAGAGGATCGGGCTGCCCGTGGCCCCGCACCTCGTCGGCGGCCGCAAATGGGACGTCGCCTCCCTGCTCGCCCACATGCGCCACGACAAGAAGGCGCGCGACGGCAAGGTCCGCTTCGTCCTCACCCGCGGGATCGGCAAGGCCTTCGTCGGCGCCGAGGTGGACATGCAGGCGGTGGCCGGCGTGCTGGAACGGGCGCTGGCGGCGTGACGACGCGGGCGCCGGAGAGACTTTAGGGGCCAGCCGCGATGCCGACCGACATCGTGATCATCATCGCCGCGATCGCGGCGCTGCTCGTGCTTTCGGCGGGATTCTCGCTCTCCGAAACGGCGCTGACCGGTGCCTCGCGGCTGCGCATCCACCAGCTCGCCAAGGAAGGCAGCCGGCTCGCCAGGATCGCGCGCACCCTCTATCAGAACAAGGAGCGGCTGATCGGGACGATCCTGCTCGCCAACAATCTCGTCAACATCCTCGCCTCCGCGCTCGCGACCAGCCTTTTCATCCGGTTCTTCGGCGACCGCGGCGTGGCCTACGCCACCGGCGTCATGACGGCGCTGATCCTCATCTTCGGCGAGGTCCTGCCCAAGACCTACGCCATCAACAACGCGGACCGGGTCGCGCTCGCGGTGTCGCCCGCGATGCGGGTGATGGTCTCCGTGCTTTCGCCCGTCACCCATGCGGTGCAGGTGATCGTCAAGGGGATGCTCCATCTCTTCGGCGTGCGGACGGTCGCGGATATCGGCGTGACCAGCCCCGAGGAGCTGCGCGGCGCGATCGATCTCCACGCCGGGCCGGGGGAGCAGGTCAAGCACGAGAGGGCGATGCTGCGCAGCATCCTCGACCTCGACCAGGTGGAGGTCGGCGAGATCATGATGCACCGCAAGGACGTGTTCATGATCGATGCCGACCAGCCGGTGCCCGCGATCATCGAACAGGTGCTCGGCAGCCCGTTCACGCGAATCCCGTTGTGGAGCGGGGAGCCCGACAACATCATCGGCGTCCTCCACGCCAAGACCGTCATCAAGGCGGTCTACGAGAACGCGGGCCGCGTCGAATCGATCGACGTGCGCGCCCTCGCCGCCAAGCCGTGGTTCGTCCCCGAATCGAACAGCCTCATCGACCAGCTCCAGGCGTTTCGCCGCCGCCGCGAGCATTTCGCCATCGTCGTGGACGAGTACGGATCGCTGATGGGCATCGTGACGCTGGAGGACATATTGGAGGAGATCGTCGGCGACATTGCCGACGAATACGACCAGACGCTCACCGGGATCTGGCCGCAGCCCGACGGCTCGCTCATCGTGTCCGGCAACCTCACCATCCGCGACTTGAACCGCCGGTTCGACTGGCCGCTGCCCGACGAGGAAGCCGCCACCATCGCCGGCCTCGTGCTGCACGAGGCCCGGCGCATCCCGGAGGTCGGCCAGGTCTTCAATTTCTACGGCTTCCGGTTCGAGATCCTGCGGCGCAAACGCAACCAGATCATCTCGATCCGCATCACGCCGCCGCGGGCGGAAACCGGCACCCACGGTCACTGACGGGCTGTCATGCGGCTGTCACGGCGGTGGTGTAGGATCTTTGCTGCACCTGCACAAATAGCCCTTCCGATTCAATGGGCTTGACCGGGTGGCGGGGAAATTGCCAACATTAAAAATTGCGCCCGCTTCAAGAGGCGAGGCCAACGGCCGGTAGAAACACCGCACGTATACGCGACTTCAGGGCACGGAGGGTCAGGATGCCGCGCAAAATCGTTCCGGACATTATCGGCAAGCAGGTTGTCTGCGAGTTCAGCGGCGATGTGCCCGTTGTGGAGGCCGCCAAGATGATGGCGGAGCGTCGCGTCGGCGCCGTCCTCATCACCAGGAACGGACGCCTCGAAGGCATCGTCACGGAGCGCGACGTGGCCTGCCGCGTGGTCGCCCAGGGACGCGACCCGGCCACCACCAAACTCGGCGCGATCATGACCAAGAATCCCGAAGTGCTCTCGCCCGACGACCCACCGGCGGTCGCCTTGGAGCGCATGCGGGCCGGCGATTTCCGCCACCTGCCGGTGGTGGATGGCACGCGCATCATCGGCGTCGTCTCGATCCGCGACCTCTACGCGCTGGTCAAGGGCCAACTCGAGGACGACATCCGCACGCGCGAAGCCTTCATCTTCGGAAACGGCCACGGCGGGCTGAGCTGAGGGCGCGCCCGCGCGCCCGATTGGGGACCGCGGCCCCCACGGTCTTCCGGCGGCCGCGTTTTCGTGCCACCTTCTCGGCCGATCATGGCGCTGACCAGCCCCTCGCCCCGCGAGGCCCTGCATAACCGGCGGATCGAGTGCCGCGGCTACCGCCGCGCCGACGGGCTGTGGGACATCGAGGCCCATCTCGTCGACACCAAGACCTACGCCTTCCCCAACAGCGAGCGCGGCATGATCGCGGCGGGCGAGCCGGTCCACGAGATGTGGCTCCGCGTGACCGTCGACGACGCCCTGACCGTGACGGCGGTCGAGGCGGCGATGGACGCGGCCCCCTACCGGGTCTGCCCCGAGATCGCGCCGGCCTACGCCGGCCTCGTCGGCCACACGATCGGTCCGGGCTGGTCGCGCACCGTGCGCCGGCTCTTCGGCGGCACCAAGGGGTGCCGCCACCTGCTCGAGATGCTGCCCGTGGTCGCCACCGTCGCGTTCCAGACCATCGTTCCGCTCAGGGAGCGCCTGGCCGGGCGTTCACCCGCCACCAAGCCGCCGCAGCTGGACAGCTGCCATGCGCTGGCGAGCGACGGCGAGGTGGTGAAGCGCCACTATCCGAAGTTCTACACCGGAAAGTGAGGCGCCGCCGTCCCGGTGAACGCCTGCCGGCCGGCTCCTTAAAACGGCGGCCGCGCGGAGACGTTCTCGGCCGCGCCCTCTCCCTCCCGCCGTTCGCGCCGAGGACCGACGCGGCCGGGATCCACTTGCTGCTGTCGCACCAGGGCGTTGCGGAAATAGCCGAGGATGAACACCCGCATCGCCGCCGTGAGGCTCGACTGCGTGCGCTCGCCGTCCACCTGCGAGCAGAGCGCATTCACCGTCGTGCCCTCGCGGCGGCAGATGTCCTCGAGCGCATCCCACATCTCGGGCTCGAGTCGCATGCTGGTGCGATGGCCGTTCACCGTGACGTTGCGATTGACCAATGTGCTGTTCGTGTGGGCTTCGGACTTTTCTGCGATTTCCATGGCCGAACCACCTCCCCGCGGTAGTTGCCGAAATCTGCGATAACACGCACCGCGTGTCTAATTGTATGAAGATATACGAAAACGAGTTTTAAGAAAAGCCTACTCGTGTAAGTTGTACTATGGCCGTGCACCCCCGTATCGTGAGCGGCCCTAGACGCGCGCGTCCTCTTCCGGCGTGAGGGCGGAAAGCGAAAGGGCGTGGATCGGCCCCGCCAGTTCGTCGGCGAGGATCTCGTGGACCAGCCGCTGGCGGGCGATCCGGCTCAAGCCCCGAAAGGATTCCGAAACGACCGTGATCCGGAAATGGCTTTCGCCTTCGGGCCGGCTGCCGGCGTGCCCGGCGTGGCGCGCGGACTCATCCACGACCTCGAGCCGCTTCGGCGTGAGCGCGTCGGTGAGCTTGGCGATCAGAACCGGCCGGACTGGCAACCCCCGCACCTCCCATCCCTGCCCCGGCGCCCCCTCGCGGGAAGGCGGGCGGGCGACGTCGCGGCGAGCCCGCCTTGCCGGCGGGACAGGCCCGGAATCCCTGGCTCCGGCTTGTTTCCGGGCCCCGATGACCCCATACTTCAATATCATGAGGCAGAGCAAGAATTCGGCTTGCGATCGCGCAGCCGCGCCGGAGGCCGAGTTCCGGCGCTGCGAACATGAGGGCTGCGGCGAACCCGGCGTCTATCGCGCGCCGCGGGGGCGCGACGCGCTGAATTCGTATTACTGGTTCTGCCTCGATCACGTGCGCGAATACAACAAGGCGTGGAACTTCTACGCCGGCATGTCCGCGGAGGAAGTCGAGCACTACGTGCGCGAGGACGTCGTCGGCTGGCGGCCGACTTGGCCGATCGGGCTCAAGACCCGCCGCTTCGACCGGCGGGGGTCGCGGTTTTTCGATCCCTTCGGCTTCTTCGAGGACCCCGGCGACGGCGCCAAGCCGCACAACGGCGAATCGCAGGCCGAGGCGGCGCTGCCCAAGAAGTCACCGGAAGGCCGGGCACTCGCGATCTTCAACCTTCGCCCGCCGGTCGCCTTGGCCGCGATCAAGGCGCGCTACAAGGAGCTGGTGAAACGCCATCACCCCGACGCCCACGGCGGCGACAAAGGCGCCGAGGAGAAGCTCAAACTCATCAACGAGGCCTACGGGATTCTGAAGCGCTTCTTCGCCTGATCCCGGCGCCGAAGACAACTGGAAAAGACACATGACGCTGACGCAAGGCTCCGGGCAACCGGGCAACCACCCCCTAGACCTCCCCGATATCACGATATCGGTGCCGCAGACGTTCGGCATCGAATCGGACATGCAGGTGCCGGCCTTCAGCCGCCCCAGCGAGCACGTGCCCGAGATCGACGAGGCCTACCGCTTCGACCGCGAGACGACGCTCGCGATCCTGGCGGGCTTCACCTTCAACCGCCGGGTCCTGATCCAGGGCTACCACGGGACCGGCAAGTCCACCCATATCGAGCAGGTCGCGGCCCGGCTCAACTGGCCGTGCGTTCGCATCAATCTCGATTCGCACATCAGCCGCATCGACCTGATCGGCAAGGACGCGATCGTCGTGCGCGACGACAAGCAGGTGACGGAATTCCGCGAAGGCATGCTGCCGTGGGCGTTGCAGCACCCGACCGCGCTGGTGTTCGACGAATACGACGCCGGGCGCGCCGACGTGATGTTCGTGATCCAGCGGGTGCTGGAGGTCGAAGGCAAGCTCACGCTGCTCGACCAGAACAAGGTGATCCGCCCCCATCCCGGCTTCCGCCTGTTCGCGACCAGCAACACGGTGGGGCTGGGCGACACGACCGGCCTCTATCACGGCACCCAGCAGATCAACCAGGGCCAGATGGACCGCTGGAACATCGTCGCCACCTTGAACTACCTGCCCCACGACGACGAGGTGAACATCGTGCTCGCCAAGGCCCCGCAGTACGACACCGAGGACGGGCGCAAGCTGGTGAGCGCGATGGTCGATCTCGCCGACATGACGCGCGCCGGATTCATCGCCGGCGACATCTCGACCGTGATGTCGCCCCGCACCGTCATCACCTGGGCCGAGAACGCCAAGATCTTCGGCGACGTGGCCCTGGGCTTCCGCTACACCTTCCTCAACAAGTGCGACGAGGTCGAGCGCCCGGTGGTCGCGGAATACTACCAGCGCTGCTTCGACGTCGAGCTTCCGGATTCGACGGTGCACCACCGCCCGGTCTGAGTGCAGCCGCGATGCCCCCGTTCCCCAGCGATACGCCGCAAGAAGCGTTCCGCCGCGTGACCGCGGCCTGCCTGCGCGCGCTCGCGGGCAAGCCCAAGGTCGTCGTTTCCTTCGCCGCCTCCGCGCCGCGCGTGCAGGACGAGGAGGTGACGCTGCCGCAGCCCTCCCGGGCGCTGCCGCTCGACGAGGTCGCGCGGCTGCGCGGCGAGGCGGATTCGGCGGCCCTCCATCTGCGTTATCACGATCCCAAGCTGCATCGCCGCCGCCGGCCCTCGGGCGCGCGGGCGCGCGAGGTTTTCGACTGCATCGAGCAGGTGCGGGTGGAGACGCTGGGCGCCCGGCGCATGGCGGGCGTGGCCGCGAACCTTCACGCCGCGGCGGAGGACCGCTGCCGCCGCCACGGCCTCGACAAGGCCGCTGCTGGCGAAGACGTGTCGCTGCCCGAGGTGCTCCGCCTGATCGCCCGCGAGGCGCTGACGGGCGCGCCGGCGCCTGCCGCCGCCCAGGACCTCGTGCGCCGCTGGAAGGCGCGCCTCTCGCCCCAGGCCAAGAGGGACCTGGCCGAGCTCGGGCGCTTCCTCGACAGCCAGGAACGCTACGCCGAGGCCGCGCAGCGCTTCATCTCCGACCTCGAGCTGGGCGAGGACGACGGCGAGCGGGAGGCGGACCAGGACGAAGAGGAGTCCTCGACCAGCGATCAGGTGAAATCGGGCGACGAAGGCGCCGAATCGGGGGCGACCGGAACGCTCACCGCGAGCGCCGGCGAGCAGCCGCAAAGCGCCGGCGATGCGGCCGAGTCCGAGGAGATCGGGACGGGCGAGAAGCGCGCCCTCTCCGAGGGCGAGGAGGAGGCCGGCCAGTCGGGCCGGCGCGTCGGCATGTTCCGCGGCAGCAACGAGCCGCTCCAGGGCGCCTATCGCCCCTACACCGCCGACTACGACGAGGTGGTCGGGGCGGAAACCTTGTGCGATCCGGACGAGCTGTCGCGCCTGCGGGCCATGCTCGATCAGCAGATCTCCCATCTCCAGAGCGTGATCGGCAAGCTCGCGAACCGGCTGCAGCGCCGGCTGCTGGCCAAGCAGTCCCGCGCCTGGGAGTTCGATCTCGACGAGGGGCTTCTGGATGCGGCGCGGCTCGCCCGTATCGTCGCCACCCCCACCCATTCGCTGTCCTACAAGCAGGAGAAGGAGACCCAGTTCCGCGACACCGTGGTGACGCTGCTGATCGACAACTCCGGCTCCATGCGCGGACGCCCGATCATGGTCGCGGCGGTCAGCGCCGACATCCTGGCGCGCACGCTCGAGCGCTGCGGCGTCAAGGTCGAGATCCTCGGCTTCACGACCCGCGCCTGGAAGGGCGGGCAGTCGCGCGAGCGCTGGGTCGCCGAGGGCAAGCAGCCCAATCCCGGCCGCCTCAACGACCTGCGCCACGTGATCTACAAGGCCGCCGACATGCCGCTGCGCCGCGCGCGCAAGAACATGGGCCTGATGCTGCGCGAAGGCCTGCTCAAGGAGAACATCGACGGCGAGGCGCTGCTGTGGGCGCACCAGCGCCTGCTCGCCCGGCCCGAGCAGCGCCGCATCCTGATGGTGATCTCAGACGGTGCGCCGGTGGACGATTCGACGCTGTCCGTGAATCCCGCGAGCTATCTCGAGCGGCACCTGCGCGACGTCATCGAATGGATCGAGACCCGCTCGCCGGTCGAGCTCGTCGCCATCGGCATCGGCCACGACGTCACCCGCTATTACCGCCGCGCGGTGACGCTGGTGGACGCCGAGCAGCTCGGCGGCACGATGATGGAGAAGCTGGCGGAGCTGTTCGACGAAGACCCGGGCGCGCCCGAGCCCGTGCGCCGCCGCCGTCCGCCCGCGCGCCGCAAGGCGGTCTAGGCCGGCGCTCGAAATCCGTTGATGCGATGGGCGCGGCGCGCGGCGCCGCGGAAGTCAGGCCGAGGCCCGCGCCTTGGCGACCCGCCGCCGGATGCGCCGCACTTCGGGCGGCAGCTTGGTCTCGGCCGTGCCCAGGAGATAGGCGTCGAGCCCGCCCTTGTGCTCGATGGTGCGGACGGCGCTGGTCGAGAGCCGCATGCGGAACGACTGGCCCAACGTCTCCGACAGCAACGAGACATTCTGCAGGTTCGGAAGGAACCGGCGCTTGGTCTTGTTGTTGGCGTGGCTCACGTTGTTGCCGACGAGCACCCTTTTGCCGGTGATGGCGCAGCGTCTCGACATGGCGAAACCTCTAAGCTCCGGATCGGTCTGGAAAAAACGCGCCGGCCCCACCTCGGCGGGGCCCAAGCCGGGCCTTTCTAAGGGGCCGGCCCGGCCCCGTCAAGGCGAAAGCGTGTCCTCGCCCAGGAAGGCCAAAAGCAGGGTCTGGGCGGCCTGGGAGGGCGTCGCCCGACCCGCCGCCACCGCCGCCTCGAGCTCGGCCACCTTCGAGCGCACCGACGGGTGGCCGCGCAGCGCCGAATCCAGCGTCTCGCTCACCTCGCTCCACATCCAGCTCTTGGCCTGCTCGGCGCGCCGGCGCTTGAGCGCGCCCGTCTCCGCCATCTTCTCCCGGTAGCGCGCGATCGTTTCCCAAACTTGCGCGATCCCGGCTCCCTCGAGGGCCGAGCACTGCAGCACCTCCGGCGTCCACTCGGGCGTGCCGGGCCGAAGCAGGCGCAGCGCCGCCGCGTAGTCGTGCGCCGTGCGCCGGGCCGCCGGCTTGAGGTCGCCGTCCGCCTTGTTCACCAGGAGCAGGTCGGCGATCTCGATGATCCCCTTCTTCAGCCCCTGGAGCTCGTCGCCGCCCCCCGGCTGGAGGAGGAGCAGGAACATGTCGGTCATGTCGGCGACCGCGGTCTCCGATTGCCCGACGCCCACGGTTTCGACCAGCACCACGTCGAACCCCGCCGCCTCGCAGGCGAGCAGGGCCTCGCGGGTGCGCCGCGCGACGCCGCCCAGCGTCCCGCCCGAGGGCGAAGGCCGGATGAAGGCGTGTTCGGCCGCGGCCAGCTCGGGCATGCGCGTCTTGTCGCCCAGGATTGAGCCGCCGCCGCGCAGCGACGACGGGTCGATCGCCAGCACCGCGACGCGGTGGCCCTTGCCGATCACATGCAGCCCGAACGCCTCGATGAAGGTGGATTTGCCCACCCCCGGCACGCCCGAGATGCCGATGCGGATGCTCCCGCCGGTCGCGGGCAGCAGCTTCTCCAGCAGATCCTCGGCTGCGCGGCGGTGGTCGGGGCGCGTCGATTCGATCAGGGTGATCGCGCGCGCGAGCGCCCGGCGGTCTCCGGCGCGCACCCGTTCCGCCAGCCCCGCGCCGGCACGCGGCGCCTCGCGCTTCGCCGTCTTCTGCTTGCGCTTGGCGGTCATGGATGCCGGCAACGGCGCGCGCTGCGCGGAAGCTCGCGGTCACGCCTGGTCATCGGACCGTTTCCCCATGGCCTGGCGGACCAGCCTCTCGCGCGCCTCGGGATCGAGTTTGTCGAACGCGCGCTTCTTGTCGGCGCGGATCCTGAGTGCCTTCTCGATCAGCGCGTCGCGGGTCTCGGCACGTCCGGCGGGCGCGGCGCCGCCCTTCTTTTTGGGGGCCGGCGGCCCGAACAGCCACGAGAAGAATCCCATCGCAAGCCTCCGCGTCGCCGCGGATATTAGACGCCCGCCGCATCGCGCGCCACGCCAAACGGGCCACGGCGCCGGCCGTCACGCCTTCTGGGGCGAGGCCAGCTCCGCTTCCAGCGCGCTTGCCTTCTGCTGCTTGGCCCACATCGCGGCATAGGCGCCGCCGCGCACCAGCAGCGCGTTGTGCGTCCCGCGCTCGACGATGCGGCCCCGGTCGAGCACGACGATCTCGTCGGCGTCCACCACGGTCGAGAGCCGGTGGGCGATCACCAGCGTCGTGCGGTCGGCCGAGACCTCGCGCAGCGCCTGCTGGATCTCCTTCTCGGTGTGGGAATCGAGGGCCGAGGTCGCCTCGTCGAACAGCAGAATCCGCGGGCCCTTCAGGATGGTGCGGGCGATCGCGACGCGCTGCTTCTCGCCGCCCGAGAGCTTCAAGCCCCGCTCGCCCACCACCGTGCCGTAGCCGTCGGGAAGCGCGGCCACGAAGGCATGGATGTGGGCGAGCTTCGCGGCCCTCTCGACCTCCGCCTTGCCGGCCTTGGGCCGGCCGTAGGCGATGTTGTAATAGACGCTGTCGTTGAACAGCACGGTGTCCTGGGGAACGATGCCGATGGCGGCGCGAAGCGACGCCTGCGTCACGTCGCGGATGTCCTGGCCGTCGATCGTGATGCGGCCCTCGTCGACGTCGTAGAAACGGAACAAGAGGCGCGAGATCGTGGACTTGCCCGCCCCGCTCGCCCCGACGATGGCGAGCGTGCGGCCCGGCGGGACGCGGAACGAGACGTCCTGAAGGATCGGCCGGCGCGGATCGTAGGCGAAGGACACGTTCTCGAAGACGACCTCGCCCGGTCCCGCGGCGAGCGGCTTGGCGCCGGGCGCGTCCTCCACCTCCGCGTTCACCGAGAGCAGGTCGAACATCTGCTCCATGTCGGTCAGCGACTGCTTGATCTCCCGGTAGACGAAGCCGAGGAAGTTGAGCGGCAGGTAAAGCTGGACGAGATAGGAGTTGACCAGCACGAAGTCGCCGATGGTCATGGTGCCCTTCACCACGCCTTGGCCGGCCATGATCATCACCACGGTCAGCCCGCCGGCGATGATCGCGCCCTGGCCGATGTTGAGGGCCGACAGGCTGGTCTTGCTGCGGATGGCGGCGCTCTCGTAGTGCCGCCTGGATTGGTCGAAGCGCCGCGCTTCGTGGTCCTCGTTGCCGAAGTATTTGACCGTCTCGTAGTTGAGCAGGCTGTCGATGGCCTTGGTGTTGGCCTCGGAGTCCATCGCGTTCATCTCGCGCCGGTACTTGAGCCGCCACTCGGTGATGGCGAGGCTGAACCAGATGTAGGTCCCGATGGTGACGAAGGTGACGGCCGCGAACCAGATGTTATAGAGGCCCCAGAGAATCCCGCACACGAGCAGGATCTCGAGAAGCGTGGGCAGCACATTGAACAGCATGAAGGAGAGCAGAAACTCGATGCCGTTCATGCCGCGCTCGATCGCCCGGCTCAGCCCGCCGGTCTGGCGCTCGAGGTGGAAGCGCAGCGAAAGCCTGTGCAGGTGGCGGAAGGTCTCCAGCGCGACGGTGCGGATCGCGCGCTGCGCCACCTTGGCGAACACCATGTCGCGCAGCTCGCCGGAGGCGAGAGCCACGATCCGCAGCAGCCCGTAGCCGATGAGGATCGCGAGCGGGATCGCGATCACCGCCTCGGCGGGGTGCGAAAGCGCGTCCACCGCCTTCTTGTAGAGGATCGGCACGAAGACATTGGCGCCCTTGGCCGCCACCAGCAGGGCGAGCGCCACCACCACCCGCGCGCGCATCTCGAACGCGCCGCGCGGCCACAGGTAGGGCAGGAGCGCGCGGATCGCCCGGATGTCCGCGCGCGCCGGCTTGCCCGGCGGCGCCGTGGCCGAAGGCGGCCTCACCGCGCCAGGCCGCCGGTTGGGGCGCCGCGGCGCGAAAACGGGGATGGGAAGGCGATCCGGGTCACGAAGGTCGGTCTCCTGGCTACGCGATCATATTTGGGCGCCCGCCTCGCGCCGCAAGGCCGCGTGCGGCCTTCTTAGCCGTGGCCGTGGCGGTGATGCAAGTCGGGGTAGTGCGGATGCCGGTGCACGAGCGGCTCGTGCACGTGCCAATGGGTGTGCGGCTCGTCCGGGGGTTCGTTGCCCTCATGCGCGTGCCGGTGATGCGCGTCGTGGACATGCCGGTGCGCGTGGGCGAGGCCCTTATGGATGTGCCAGTGCTCGTGCCGCTCGGTCAGGTGAATCCAGATGCCGGCCGCGATGAGGGTGCCGCCGACGACGAGGCCCGCCGTCACCGGCTCGTCGAGCAGGCCGACGGCCACGGCGGCGCCCACGAAGGGCGCGGCGCCAAAATAGGCGGCGGTGCGCGCCGCCCCCAGGTGCCGCAAGGCGAGCACGAACAGGGCCAGACTCGCGCCGTAGCCGAAAAAGCCGACGACGAGCGCGCCAGCAACGGCGGCGAGAGGCGGCATCGCCGCCCCCTGGGCGAGCGCCAGGCCCAGGTTCACGGCGCCCGCGACGCAGCCCTTCACCATCGCGATCTGGAGCGGATCGGCGCCCGACAGCATCCGGGTCAGGTTGTTGTCGATCGCCCAGGCGAGGCAGGCCGCCGCGATCAGGACCGCGCCGAGGTTGACGGCCGCCCCGCCCTGCGGCCAAGACAGCACCACGGCGCCCGCGAGGATGGCCGCGGCGCCGGCGAGAATCCGCCGGTCCACGTTCTCCCGGAACGCAATCCAGGCGATCGCCATGGTCGCCAGCCCTTCGAGCGTGAGGAGCAGCGAGGCCGAGGCGGCGCCGGTGCGCGCCAGCCCGAACATGAGAAGAACCGGGCCGATGACGCCGCCCGACAGCACGATGGCCGCAAGCCACGGCAGGTCGCGCCTGGCCAGCGCCGCCTCGGCCCGCGGCAGACCGAGCAGGCCGCGGCTGGCCTCGACGCCGAGAAGCCCGATCCCCGCGCCGAGATAGAGCAGTCCGGCCAGCAGCCAAGGGTCGACCGTCCCCAGCAGAAGCTTCGCGAAGGGCGTGCTCGCGCCGAAGAGAATTGCCGAGGCCAACGCGATCGGAACGCCCGGCCGGAGATGCTTCATGCCGGGACTAGCCCACTCCCTTCTTGGCGCCGAGGCCGCGCGGCGGCGCGGCTTCGTCCGGGGACGCGGGCACGGTTTCGCCGTCGCCGCCGGCGGATGCGCGCGCGGCCAGGCCCGCCTGGAGCTTGTCGAGGCCGGGCAGGTGCAGGTCCCGCTGCGGGAAGGGGATCGTGATGCCGTTCTCGCGGAACGCCTTCTCGATCGCGTAATGGAGGTCGCTCACGATCGTCCAATAGCGCTCGATCCGGTCCACGTGGACGCGCAGCTGGAAGTCGAGCGAGCTGTCGCCGAAATTGAGAAGCAGGGCCGCGGGCGGCGGCGACTTCACGACCTCGGGGTGCGCGGCGGCGACCTTCTGCAGGACTTCCTTCACCTTCTCCACGTCGCTGCCGTAGGCGACCCCGATCGGGATGTCGATCCGCCCGAAGTGGTCCTTGTGCGTCAGGTTGACGACCGCGGTGGAAAGGATCTCGGAATTGGGGACGATGATGTTGGCGCGCTGGAAGGTCTCGAGCTCGGTGGCCCGCACGGAGATGCGCCGCACGAACCCTTCCTTGTCGCCGACGCGCACCCAGTCGCCGACCTTGATCGGCCGCTCGATCAAAAGGATCAGCCCCGAGACGAAGTTGCTGGCGATCGCCTGCAGACCGAAGCCGATGCCGACCGAGAGCGCGCCCGCGACCAGCGCGAGGTTGGTGAGGTCGAGCCCGAGCGCCGAGATGCCGGCGACGATGGCCAGCACCAGGCCGACGTAGCCGACCGCGGCCTTGAGCGAATGGCGCACGCCGATGTCGAGGCGGGTCTGCGGGAAGATGCGCTCGTCCAGCGCGCGCTGCAGCCACCGCGTCACGATCAGGATTCCGGCGAACACCAGGAAAGCGGTGGCGATGTCCGAGAGCGAGAAGGTGAGGCGCTCGAAATAGATGCCCGCCTGCGAGCTCTTGAGCCAACCGGACAGGTCGCCCCAGCTCACGCCCCAGATCGGCAGGGCGAAGGCGATGCCCCCCACGATCAGCACCAGGTTGATCCCGAACAGCAGCCAGAACTCGAGCACGCGCCCGCCCCGCTCGGAAACGGTCAGCGCGCGGCGCACCTTGGGCGCGAGCTTCTCGTCGCGGACCAGCAGAAGCTCGGTCACCTCGCGCAACAGCTCGTGCAACAACCACAGCCCGCCGACGAGGGCCGCGCTCCACGCCAGATTCGAGGTGAGATAGGCGGAGAGATTGTAATAGCCGAGCAGGCCGGACACCGGGATCGTGACCGCCACCAGCATCATCACGACGCGCAGGACCGGCAGCACCCGGCGCCGCACCTTCAAGAGCTCGCCGGGGAGCTTGCCTTCGGGCGCCGCCTGTGCCGCCGCGCCCGCCGCCGCCGGGCGGAACCGCCACAGCTCCCGGCGCAGCAGGAACAACATCCCGGCCGCGACCATGCTGTTGGTGACGAAATTGAAAGCCGTCTTGAATTCGACCGAGAGCTGCGCGTCGCTCACGGATTCGTGGAGGAAGATGATGCCCGCGGCGACGCCCGCGAGCGCGGTGATCATGCGGCTGATGATCTTCGCGTTCTCGGGATCGAGCGGGGCGAGCTGCCAGCGCGGCATGTGGGGCGCGAGCGCCGCCCGCGAGAGGCTGGAGACCAGGATGAAGAAGACGAGGCCGAGGCACAGGCCCGAGGCGATCCGGGCGAGATGGGCGGAGAACAATTCCAGGCTCAGAAACGTGAGGTACACCGCCGCGACCGCGAGCGACGGCAGAAGCCCCCGCGCCACCCCTTCCACCGCGGCGCCCACGAGGCGCCGCAGCATCGAGGGCTGCATGGCCATCGGATCGCGCCCGAAGCGCCGCAGCAGCCAGGTGCGCAGCGGCCAGCCCACCAGGACGGCGACGACGAGGCCCGCGATCAGGATCGCGAGCGAATAGACGCCCCGCTCGATATAGGTTCCGGAGGCCAGCCACTGCAGCGGCACCGCGACGAGGCCGGTGAAGATGGTCACGAACTCGGGGACCGCCTTGGCCCACACCGAGGGGAGCAGCGGCGACGGCCCCCGGACCAGAAGCTGCCCCGCCAGCCGTTCGCCGCTCGCGGTGATGAAACGGCCGCGGATCGCACTCGCCCGTGTCACGATCAGATCCGCCTGTTTCATGCGGCTCTGGGCGTCGGCGAGCTGCGCCTTCAGCGCCGCGCGCTGCTTGGCCACGTCCTCGGTCTCGGGGGGCTCGCCCTCCTTGGGCGCGGGGCCGAGCGCGGCCAGCAGCTTGTCGGTCGCCTCGGCCTCGACGTCGGCGTCGTGCCAGGCGAGCTGGGCCTCGTTGAGGACGGTCTCGATGCGGCCGCGGACGGCCGCGAATTCCGCGTCCGTGAGCTGGGGATTGGAAAGCTCGGCGTCGGCGTGCTCGAGCGCCTTGGTCCAGGCCGCCACTTGGCTGGAGAACGGCTTTTCCGGGGTTTGCGCCTGGGCCGCCTGGGCCGGCGCGGCCCCGGCCGCGCCGAGCGCGAGGCAAAGGGCGAAAACCGCGGAAGCGATCAGGCGCTTCGAAAACCGGACGATCGTCGCGTCGCGCAACCTAGCCACCGGGCCAAACCGCCCCGAATGCGGGCGTCACGGCGGAGTCTACCACAGGGCCAAGGCTTTGGGAGCCGAGGCGGGCGGGCGGCGGCAACGGCATCGGACCACCCCCCCGGCTTCCCGTCCTAGGCGCCCGGAACGAACCGGAAGGACTTGAGGAACCGGGCCGCGTGTTTGCGCGCGCCGCCGTCCTTTCCGCCGTCCCGGAACACGACCTCGTAGAGCTTGCCCGAGGCGAAGATCTCGTAGGCGCGGACCCACTCGCCCTTCGCCGTCGTGAAGACGATCTCCCGGCCGGGATTGCCGCCGACCTCGATCGGCGAATTGTCCTCGACCGCGGCGCCGCGCGTCTGCTCGGCGGCGAGACTGGCGAGGAAGAGCTTGGGGTTGGAAACCAAAAGCCTGTTGGAATACGCGCTCACGCTGACCAGGAACGATTCCTTGCCCATCTCCAGCGCGTAGCTGCGCGTCGCCACTTTGACGTCGCCGACGAGAAGGGGCAGCGGCTCCTGCGCCGTCGGCGTGTAGGGGAACTCGACCGCGAAGCGGTCCGCATCGGATCTGAATTTCGTCCAGATGTCGTCCGCCGCGGCGGCACCGGGCAGCAAGGCGGTCAGGAACAGGAGCGTGACGGCTAGGCGCATGCGAAATCCTTTCGTCGGGTCGTGGCGGGCCCGGTCCGGAGTCGTGGCGAGCCAAGCCGGCGGGTGGGTCATTATACGGCGCGCCCGCGCGCGCCGATCGCGAGTCCGGTTTTTGTCACGGGTGAGCCGCCGGCCCCAACCCCACGGCGGCACCGCGACTATGCCGCCCGCCGCTTCTTGGCGATGAGGCCCAGAACCTCGGCCGCCGCGGCCGGGATGTTGGTGCCGGGGCCGTAGATCGCGGCCACTCCTTTCTTCTTGAGGAAGTCGTAGTCCTGGGGCGGGATGACGCCGCCGCACACGACCAGGATGTCTTCGGCGCCCTGCTTGCGCAGCGCCTCCACCAGCAGGGGAACGAGGGTGCGATGGCCGGCCGCCTGGCTGGAGACGCCGATCACGTGCACGTCGTTCTCGATCGCCTGGCGCGCGGCCTCCTCGGGCGTCTGGAACAGCGGCCCCACATCCACGTCGAAGCCGAGATCGGCGAAGGCGGTCGCGATCACCTTGGCGCCGCGGTCGTGGCCGTCCTGGCCGAGCTTGACCACCAGCATGCGCGGGCGGCGCCCCTCCTCCGCGGCGAATTTCGCGACCTCCTTCTGGATGCGCGCGAATTCCGAATCGCCCGAATACGCGGCCGCGTAGACGCCCGAAACGCTCTGGGTCGTGGCCCGGTAGCGGGTGAACACCTTTTCGAGCGCCGAGGAGATCTCGCCCACGCTCGCCCGCGCCCGGGTCGCCACGATGGAGAGCTCGAGAAGATTGCCCTTGCCGCTGCGCGCGGCCTCGGTCAGCGCATCGAGGGCGGCCTGGCAGGCCTTCCCGTCGCGGGTCTCGCGGATCTTCTTGAGGCGCGCCACCTGCGACTCGCGGACCTTGGTGTTGTCCACGACCAGGATCTCCACGTGCTCGGGCTCCTCGGGCTGGTACTTGTTGACGCCCACCACCGTCTCCTCGCCGCGGTCCACCTGCGCCTGGCGGCGCGCCGCCGATGCCTCGATCCTCAGCTTGGGCATGCCGGCCTCGACCGCCTTGGTCATGCCGCCCAGCTCCTCGACCTCGGCCATCAGCTTGCCCGCCTCGGCCGCGAGGCTGTCGGTCAGGCTCTCGATGAAGAACGAGCCGCCGAGCGGGTCGATCACCTTGGGGATGCCGGTCTCCGCGGCGATGATGAGCTGGGTGTTGCGGGCGATCCGCGCCGAGAACGGGGTGGGGAGCGCGAGCGCCTCGTCGAAAGAGTTGGTGTGGAGCGACTGGGTGCCGCCCAGCACCGCCGCCATCGCCTCGATCGTCGTGCGCACGATGTTGTTGTAGGGGTCCTGCTCGGTGAGGCTGACGCCCGAGGTCTGGCAATGGGTGCGCAGCGCCATGCTCATCGGATTCTTGGGATCGAAGCCGCGCATGATCCGCGCCCACATCAGGCGCGCCGCGCGCAGCTTGGCGATCTCCATGAAGAAATTCATGCCGATCGAGAAGAAGAAAGAAAGGCGCGGTGCGAAATCGTCCACGTCGAGCCCGCGCGCCAGGGCCACGCGCACGTATTCGAGCCCGTCGGCGAGGGTGAAGGCCAGCTCCTGCACCGCGGTCGCGCCCGCCTCCTGCATGTGATAGCCGGAGATCGAGATCGAGTTGAACCGCGGCATGTTCTTCGCCGTGTATTCGATGATGTCGGCGACGATCCGCATGCTCGGGCCGGGCGGATAGATGTAGGTATTGCGGACCATGAACTCCTTGAGGATGTCGTTCTGGATGGTTCCCGAGAGCTGCTCCTGTTTGACGCCCTGCTCCTCCGCGGCGACGATGTAGCCCGCGAGCACGGGCAGCACCGCCCCGTTCATGGTCATGGAGACGCTCATCTTGTCGAGCGGGATGCCGTCGAACAGCATCTTCATGTCCTCGACGGAGTCGATCGCGACCCCGGCCTTGCCGACGTCGCCGACCACCCGCGGGTGATCGGAATCGTAGCCGCGGTGGGTGGCGAGATCGAAGGCCACCGACAGCCCCATCTGCCCGGCGCGCAGGCCCGCCCGGTAGAAGGCGTTGGACTCCTCGGCGGTCGAGAACCCGGCGTACTGGCGGATGGTCCACGGCCGGTAGGCGTACATGGTGGCACGCGGACCCCGCAGGAACGGCGGGAAGCCGGGCAGCGTGTCCACCTGCTCCAGGCCCTCGAGGTCCGCGGCGGTGAAAAGCGGCTTCACCGGGATCCCTTCCGGCGCCGTCCAGACGAGCTCGTCCACCTTGCCGCCCTTCATCTCCCGGGCCGCGAGCGCCTCCCAGTCCTTCAAATTCTTGTCGGGAAAATCCGCCATCCCTCGTTCCGCCCCGTCTCGCTCCGCCTGCACCTTACCGGATCGCCGTCCCGGTCGCCGCCCGGGCCCCACCCGGTTTCTCGGGCCGCGCCCTGCCCTTTGCCCGCGTTGCGGCTCGGTCCCGCCGCAAGGCCGCAATATACGGTGCACCGCAGCAACGGTCCATGCCGGCGGCAGCCACCGCCGCGCCGATCTTCTCGGACGGCGGAGCCGCCGCGCCCCAAATCCAAATCGCCCCCGGCGCCGCCTTTCCGCCTTCGTCTCAGGTGCCAACCGAAAGATCGGCCCGCGCCTTTTCCGCGCCCGTCCTCGGCCCGGCGGCCGCGGCCCCGGCCCCGTTTTGGCCCTTGCCACGAAGTTATAATTTTCGTATTACATCGTTATAATTTATGTATTAACGCTGATGGAGGTGCCGTTGTACCGGTTGAAGCTGCGCCGGGTCGGCAATTCGCTGGGCGTGACCCTGCCCCGGGAGGCGGTGGCGCGGCTCGACGTCGCCGAGGGCGACGAGCTGTTCCTGACCGAGGCCCCCGACGGCTTCCTGCTTTCGCCCTACGACGCCGGCTTCGCCGCGGCAATGGCGGCGTTCGACGAGACGCGGCGGCGCTTCCGCCAGGCGCTGCGCGCACTCGCTTCGGGCGCGAAACCGAAATGACCCCGGTCGTCGCCCGCACCCGCTGGCGCGACCTTCGGGTGCTGCGCGCGATCCACGCGATGCTGGCCGCCGAGCACCGCGCCCTCGCGACCGTGCTGGACGAGGCCAGGCTCGCCCGCGCGCTCGCCGCGCCCCGCGCCCTGATCCAGTCCGGCGAGGGCGACTGCTTCCGCCTCGCCGCGAGCTACGCCGCCACCATCGTGAATGCGCGGCCGCTCGCTTGCGGCAATGGCGCGCTCGCCTTGGCCGCGCTGGATATGGTGCTGCGCCTTGCGGGCAGGCCGCTGGCCGCCGGCGAGGCCGAGGCGGTCGCCGCGATGCGCGAGCTCGAAGCGGGCGCCATCGGCGCGGCCGAGATCGAGGCCTGGGCGCGGGCCAACGCCGCGCACGTCTGACTCCCGCGGGCCTGCGGGCGCGGCTACCAGGCGAGCACCGCCATCGCCGCCGTCGGTGCGATCCCGGCCTCCGCATACAGCCTCGCGAGGCCCTTGGGGTCGGGGGGCGTTTCCGGCGCCACGCCCAGCCCGGCGGCGTGAAGCCCACCGGTGACGAACACGGTGTCCATGCCGAACGCCGCGGCGCCGGCGACGTCGGTCGCCAGCGAATCGCCCGCCGCCAGGATGCGGCGCGGATCGGAGATCCCCAGCGTCTCGAAGCAGCGGCGATAAACCTCCGGATGGGGCTTGCCGATGTAGCGCACGCGCCCGCCCAGCTCCTCGTAGCGCGCGGCGAGCGCGCCGGCGCAAAGCGCGATCGCGCCGCCCCGCACCACGGTGCGGTCGGGATTGGCGCAGACCATCGGCAGGTCGCGCCGCGCAGCCTCGCCCAGCAATCCCTCGTACTGCGCGACCGTGGCGTCGTCCGCCCACGGCCCGGTGTTGAGGACGAAGCTCGCCTGGGAGAGCGCGTCCACCATCTCGAGGCCCGTACCCCGCCACACGCTCTCGTCGCGCGCCGCACCCAGGTGGAAGCAGGCGCGCCCGAGCGCGGCAAACCAGGGGTCGCGCCGGCTCACCAGCTCGCGGTGGGTCTCCTCGCCCGCCGCGACGACGCCACCGTAGAGCGCGGGCGGCACGCCGATCCTGGTCAGCATGGGCACGATGACGGCGGTGCGCCGCGGCGCGTTCGAGAGCAGCACGCTCGCCTTGCCGCGCGCCTTCAGCGCCTCGAGGCATGCGAGCACGCCCGGATACGGCTTCTCGCCGTCGTGGACGACGCCCCAGAGATCGAGGATGAAGCCGTCGTAATCGCCGGCGATCTCCGAAATCCCGGAGAGGATCCGGGGCGCGGAAGGCGCAGGAGCGGCGGCTTCGGGAGGGCTCGGCATGGCGCGGCCCTTGTGCCACGCGCGCAGGCGCTTGGGAAGGGCGCTAGAGGTCCTCGCGGCAGAGCCGCGGCTCGCCGAACAGATAGCCCTGGCCGAAGGCGATCGGGTAGTCGAGGAGCTCGACCAGCGTCGCCTCGTCCTCGATCTTCTCGGCGATCAGGTCGATGCCGTGGCGGTTCAGCTCCGCCTTCATCTCGCGCAGGCTGAATCCGGGCCGCGGGTTGCGGATCTGGCCAAGCAGCACGCCGGCCTCGACCTTCAGGAACTTCACGCGGTGCCGCGCGAGCTCCGCGAAGTTCATGTTGAGGTGCGTGATCTGGTCGAGCGAAAAGCGGAAGCCCAGCGACGACAGGCGGTCGAGATTGCGGATCACCTCGTCGTCCACGTGGTTGACCGCCGCCTGGGACAGCTCGAACACGATGTTGCCCGCGAGATTGGCGTTGCGCGCCATGAACTCGACGAAGTCGCGCAGGAACGGCTTGTCGCTCAGGCTGTGGGGCGAGATGTTGCAGAAGAAGCCGACGTTGCGCATCCGCGACTGGTGCTTGCGCACGAGCTGGACGCAGCGGAACAGCAGCATGTTGTCGATCGCGCCGATCAGCCCCTCGCGCTCGGCCATCGCGATGTACTGCTCGGGAACCAGGACCTGATTCTCGCCGACGCGGATGCGCGAGAAGCATTCGTAGTGGCGGGTGCGCCGCTGGGGCAGGCCGACGATCGGCTGCAGGAACAGATCGACGCGCCCCGTGTTCAGGGCCTGGCGGACGCGGTTGAGGATGGCGTTGCCGTCGAGACCGGTCGCGACCTCGAAGACCGGCGCCGGCTTGCGCTCCGGCGGCGGCCCGGCGGGGCCTTCCGGCCCGGGAAGCGTCCCCGGCTGGGCGCCCTTTGAAAGCTGCGTGACGAGCTTCTCCAGGACCTTGACCTCGGCGATGATCTCGCCGATGTCGGGCCGGTTCTTGCCGCCCGCCGCGCCTTCGAGCGCCTCGAAGATGCCGCGCGTCTCGCCGCGCGCGCGGGTCAATTCGTCGAGGATGCCGTCCTGGGCCTCGCGCAGCGCGCCGACCTCGCCCAGCAGAGCGCGGCGCTCGTCGAAGCGCACGAAGGCCTCGTGCAGCAGCGCGCAGCCGACCAGCACGACCCCGCCCGCCACGGTCGCCAGCGTCGAATCGAAGGCGGGGACGTTCTGCGGCAGCATCAGGGCGACCGCCGCGGCGAAGGAGGAATAGGCGAGGAAGATGACGGCGTGGAACAGAAGCGGCATGCGGCGGAATCCCAAGTGAGGGCGGCCGAAGTCTGCGGCCCAAGGTCTTGAAATAAGGTTAACGGGCGCCCGCGTGGGAACCCGCCGGGCCCGCTTTCGCCGCCCGGCCCCGCAAGGCGGGCCAAGGCGGAGCGGACGGCGCAACGCCGGCCGGCACGGGTGCCGCGTGGTTAACGGTGGTCGGCCCCGACCGCCTGGGCGATGCTCGCGAATCCGTCCCGGCGCAAGAGCCCCACCAGCTCCGCCTTGATGCGCGCGACCAGCCCCGGCCCCGCATAGACGAGGGCGGTGTAGAACTGCACCAGCGAGGCCCCGGCGCGGATCTTGGCGTAGGCCTGCGCGCCCGAGGAGACCCCGCCGACGCCGACCAGCGTCATCCCGCCCCGGGAGAGCCGGTACGCCGCGCGCAGCAATTCCGTGGAAGGGCCGAAGAGCGGCGCGCCGCTCAAGCCCCCTGGCTCGGCGCGGTGCGGGCTCTTCAATCCGGGCGGGCGGGAGACGGTGGTGTTGGAGACGATCAGGCCGTCGGTCCCGGTTTCCGCCGCGAGGTCGACGATGTCGGCCAACTGGTCGAGGGAAAGATCGGGCGCGATCTTGAGAAGCAGCGGCGGCCCGGGCGCAGGGCCGGGGGCGGCGCGGGCGGCGGCAAGCCGCGCGAGCAGGTCGCGCAGCCGCTCGCGCTCCTGCAGGTCGCGAAGGCCGGGCGTGTTGGGCGAGGAGACGTTGACGGTCACGTAATCCGCGACGCGTGCGAGCGCGCTCAGCCCGCGCACGTAGTCGGCGGCCGGGTCCGGGCTGTCGCGGTTGGCGCCGATGTTGACGCCGACGATCCCGCGCCTCCCGCGCGCCCGGCGGCGTTCCAGGCGCGCGCGCACGCGGTCCAGGCCTTGGCTGTTGAAGCCGAGGCGGTTGATCACGGCGGCGTCCTCGACGAGGCGGAAGATGCGCGGGCGCGGGTTGCCCGGCTGGGGGCGCGGCGTCACCGTGCCGACCTCGACGAAGCCGAAGCCGAGGCCCAGCATCGCGTCCGGCACCTCGGCGTGTTTGTCGAAGCCGGCGGCAAGCCCGACCGGATTGGCGAAGCGCCGGCCCCACAGCGTGACCGCGAGCGCGGGATCGTCGGGCTGGCGCGCGCGCGGGGCGAGCCCGAGGCGCAGGGCCGCGATCGTCGCCCGGTGCGCGGTTTCCGCGTCCACGCGGCGCAGCAACGGCCAGGCGAGGCGGTAGAGATCGGGCAAGCGGGTCCCCCTTCGGATGCGTGCGCGACCCTAGCCCAGCCGCGCCCGGTTTGGACAGGCCGGCCAAGGTTTCCGCCGCCGCTTGCCGCAAAATACGACGCGACTGTGAACATCGTGCGACGGTTTGCCACGTCGCGATGCCGCCCGAGCGCGCGGAAACCCTGGCCGCGCCGCCGGGTGGGGAGGAAAAGGGGCGAATTGTCAACAAATGTAAACATCCCGACTCGCTCCCTGACCATCCGCGCCGAGCCGCGGGTGCCTCGCTTAACCATCCCGGCGGCCGGAGCGCCCCGAAGCGCGCGCGGATCGCGGTTCCGCGTTAATGTGATAATATTCCTAATGCGGGGGCCGTGTCAATATAAGACCATGTTCCCATGCTCAAGCATGGCGACATCTGGAAGGCGATCGACCAGCTCGCGACCGACCACGGGCTCACCCCTTCGGGGCTGGCGCGGCGCGCGGGGCTCGACCCCACGACCTTCAACAAGAGCAAGCGCATCACCCGCGAGGGCAAGCCGCGCTGGCCCAGCACGGAGAGCCTGGCGAAGATCCTGGAGGCGACGGGAAGCTCGCTCGACACCTTCACCGCCTACATCACCGGCCACCGGGGCCGGCGGGCGGCGCGCATCCCGGTGCTGGGCTATGCCCAGGCCGGCAACCGCGGCTTCTTCGACGACGCGGGATACCCCGTGGGGACGGGCTGGGACGAGATCGCGTTTCCGGACCTCAAGGACCCGCACGCCTTCGCGCTGGAGGTGAGCGGCGATTCCATGGAGCCGGTCTACCGCGAGGGCGACGTCATCGTGGTCTCGCCGGCGGCGCAGATCCGGCGCGGCGACCGGGTGGTGCTCAAGACCAAGGGCGGCGAGGTGATGGCCAAGCAGCTGGTGCGCCAGACCGCGCACCGCATCGACCTGCAGTCGCTCAACCCGCGCCACCCCGACCGCGGCTTCACGCTGGAGGACGTGGCCTGGATGGCGCGCATCGTCTGGGCCAGCCAGTAGCGCGCGACCGCCGGGCGCGAACGGCCGCGCTTTTAGGCATAATTCCCTAAAGTTGTTCTCGGATTTTATTCATATTCCGGCGTCTGGCCGTGCCCGGCGGCGATGCGCGGCCGTGTGCGCCGGGCCCAGCCGCGCACGAAGAAACAGAGGCGCGGGCCAACAGAGCAAGGAGCGCGTCAGGGGAGCGAAACGGCCGACGCGGTCGATGCGGCGCAGCGGGACAGCGGCGCGAATCAACGAACGGAAGCGCGGGCAAATGGAAGCGTTCGGACTCTTGCATCCGGGTCCGGCGGCGGAGAGCGCATGGCGCCGAGGGGGCCGAGCGAATGTCCCCTTGCGACTCTTTCCGGACGTCCCGAAGGAGGAAATCCTGTTCGGTGCAAGCGCCACCGGCCGCCGCGAAGCAAAACGGCCTATGGGGGCGGCATTTCCTCGGCCCAGACACGGAACCCGACCAGCGTATTCGGCCCGAATGTGTGGGTCAGCGGCACATCCGCGGCATCCCGTCCGCGGGCGATCAGGACGCGACCGATCCGGGGGGTATTGCTCCGCGGATCGAAGACCCACCAGCGGCCGCTGAGATAGACCTCGATCCACGCCGCGAAATCCATCGGCGCATAGGGGGGCGGGCGGCCGATGTCGGTGACGTACCCCGTGCAATACCGGGCCGGAATGTTCATGCACCGGCAAAACGTCGCCGCGAGGTGCGCGTAGTCGCGACAGACCCCGCGCCGTTCGGCATAGGTATCGGCGGCGGTCCGGGTGGCGACGGCATGCTCATACCCGAAAGTCACATGCCGTTGGACGAAGTCGCAGATGGCTTGCACGCGCGGCCAGCCCGGCGATGTCGCGCTGAACAGCCGCCACGCCTCCTCGGACAAGCGGTCCGTCTCGCAGTAGCGGCTCCCGAGCAGATACAGCAGCGTTTCCGGCGGCAGCTCTTCCACGGGGTGCTGAACGGCGCTCCACTCGACCGGATCGGGTTTGCCCTCGTCCCGAATGATGCCATCCGCACGCAAGGTGAAGCGTCCCTCCGGGCCGACCAGGCGGCAGCACCAATTGCCGAAGCTGTCCCTGTAGCTCTCGATCGGAACCGCCGGGACGGTGACAAGCAGATCCGGGAGCTCGAGGTACCCGACATGCGAGTGGTGCACGTTCAGGAGAGCGATCATTGGGGTCGGCTGCGGGAGCTCGTAGCTCAATTCACAGCCCAGATGGATTCGCATGACTGCTCCTCCTGCGGGAGCCCGATCGACAAACAGAGGCGGCCGGCTCGCCTTGACGCGGAGAACGGCAACCACCGCCCCATTCGATATTCCGCGGATTTTCCGCCGCCGCGGCGCGGGCCGGCCGCGTTTCAGCTCCGGGGGTGGACGTTGACGCCGAGGTCGTAGACCAGGTGGCCGCCGAAGTAGGCGGTGATCACCACCATCCCCGAGACCACCGCCGCCAGGGCGATCGCCAGCGCGATGCCGGCCGGCTTCTCGTCGAGCCCGCGCCACCACAGGAACAGCCGCACCAGCGCCGCCGCCACGTACACCGACATCGTGGTCGTGCCCCAGCCCTCGTGGGTTTCCAGCGTTGCCGCCGCCACGCCCTTGTTGACGGCGATGTCGTAGGCCATGTCCCCGAACAGGTAGGCGACCACCGCCGCCGCGGCACCCAGCGTCAGCAGCACCGTGCCGGTCCGCAGCCGGATCAGCGGCGCCGCCGCCGCGCGGCCCCGGGCGAACCACCACAGGTCGAACGCCAGCGTCAGCAGCGCCAGTACGATCGGGAAATGGACGATCATCGGGTGAATCTGTTCGAGCGGCATGGCGATATCGGTCCCCTGGCTGATTCGATGGCCGGCCGGATCGGCGGCCGACGCGACACGGCCACCCGGCAGCGGACTTTTACCCGGGATTTGCCAATTCAGATCCCGGTTCGATTCCGCTCCGATGGCCGTGGTTGGCGAGTCCTCTTATAGTGTTAACACTCGCCATCGGCAACGGGCGGCGGGTCGTTTCCGGTGAATGCCTGGTTTTGGCCGGCCCGGATCGTCCGAATCCGACCCCGAGCGGGAAAGACGCGGCGCTCTTCGATTGGGTGGGCGCTCAACGCGGCGGCGCCGCGTCCGCCGCGACCCCTTCCAGCCAGCTCATCACCAGGGCGACCATCTCGCCGTCGGTAAAGCTTCCGGCGAGCGACTGCCAGGTGGCGAAGGCAAGCGCGTGGCCGACCGTTTCCGCGAAGGGCTTGCCGCGCGCGCGCGCGGGACCGGCGGGTTCGAGGAGGTCGTCCCGCATCTGGCGGTAGAAGCCGGCGAACCCCTGCATCGGGGCCTTCATGGCCGGCAGGTCGGCGTCGCGGAAGACGCTCGCCAGCATGCCGTGGTTGCGCCGGTAGTAGGTGTAGAGCGCGGCCAGCCCCGCCCGGCAGCGCGAGCGCCAGTCCGGGACCGACCGCCAGATCGCCGGGTCCGGCAAAGGATGCCGCGCCAGCCAGTGCGATGAGCAGGCGCCGAGCAAGGCCGTATCGTCGGGGAAGTGGCGGTAGACCGTCAGGCGCTGGACGCCGGCCCGTTCGGCGATGGCGCTGATCGTCGTCGCCCGCGGACCCAGCTTCTCGTGCAGGGCCACGGTCGCCTCGACGATCCTGCGGCGCGTTTTGTCCCGGCCCTCGGCGCGGCGGCCGAGCCGGTATCTTCGCTTCTTCATTGAATGAACATATATGTTTATTCATTTCTTGACAAGAGTGATTTGCGCCGCTAAGAGACGTATGCACCGAGTGAACAATCATGTTCTCTCAAATAAACCTCTGGGCCGGAAGGGTTGCCGGTTTCGGGCCTGTTGCGCCGCTCCCCGAAGCGCGGCCGCGCACGACAACGAAAACGAAAAAAGGATCGCAGAAGATGGAAACACGGATTGCCGAGATCGCGCCCCGCCTCTTCCGCTTGTCGACCTTCGTTCCCCAGGTGGCGCCGCCGGCGGGCTTCACCTTCAACCAGTTTTTGATCGACGCCGACGAGCCGCTGCTCTTCCATTGCGGCCCGCGCGCGATGTTTCCCGCGGTCTCCGCGGCCGTGGCCCGGATCATGCCGCTCGAGCGCCTGCGCTGGATCGGCTTCAGCCATGTGGAGGCCGACGAGTGCGGCGCCATGAACCTGTGGCTCGCGGCCGCGCCCGAGGCCCGCGTCGCCCACGGCAGCATCGCCTGCATGGTGGCGCTCGGCGATCTCGCGGACCGGCCGCCGCGCACGCTCGCCGACGGGGAAACCATCGACCTGGGCGGGCGGCAAGTGCGCTATCTCGACACGCCGCATGTGCCCCACGGCTGGGACGCGGGTCTCATGTTCGAGGAAACGACCGGGACGCTCTTGTGCAGCGACCTGTTCACGCATCTGGGCGATCCCGAGCCGCTGACCCACGGCGACATCCTCGGCCCCGCCGCCGTAGCGGAGGACGCCTTCCGCTCGACGGCGCTGACCCCCGCGATCGAGCCGACGATCCGCAGGCTGGCGGCGCTGGGGCCGAAGACGCTGGCAACGATGCACGGCGCTTCGTTCAACGGCGACTGCGCCGCCGCCCTGCACGCGCTCGGCGATTTCTACGGCGAGAGGCTTTCAGCCGCGCTCGCGGCGTGACGACCGGGCGGCGCGTGCGAACGGGCACGCGGCGCGAAGCGCGAATTAACGAATAGAGGCGCGGGCCAGAGGAGAGAGCATGCTTTACGAGCATGCTGGGAGCAGCGAAACAGCCCCGACTGGCCGCGCTTTTGGCATAATTCCTTAGAAATTGGCGCGGATTTTTTTCATATTCAAACTGGGATTAGCATGTATGCGGTTCCCGTCGAATCACCGCGGAAGCAGGAGCGCACGCAATCGTGCCCGGGCTTCACAGCGGTCGATTTAATTCATCGTCTGTCGCCCTTTGGAGCCACCCGGGCTTATGCAAGGTAACGTGGCTAATGTCGTCCGGTGGACGTACAATATCGCCCACTTCTGCTACGAACGCGCAGATCGCGAACGAGAAACGGAAACTGGCAAAATGCGCGCTCATGGTACCTTCCTGTGTGCCGATGCTGGCGTACCGGAACTGGTTGCCAACGTTCCAAGATCCCTGCCGCAAGGTCTGAGACTCGCCCATCATATCGAGTAGCTGGTGGGGCATGTCGCCCTTTACCGCCTGATAATTGGTCAACCACCACACACAGGCGGCCCCGTTAGGGGGTACTGGCTTTCCTATAAGCTGAAAATGGAGCGCGTAGCCCAACTTAGCCGCAAATCGATGGATGGCTCTGTTGAGCAGCCGACCTCGGCAGTTCAGCACACCGCTATCCGGAAGAAAGCTGCCGCGGCTTCGACTAGCCAGCTTCTTCTGACGGAAGCTCGGCACCATCTCTTCGATTAGTCCCGGACAGTTGTTGTTTACGGCCGTTATGAGGCGCCTTACTTCTTCGCTCGCCCCTTCCGTGTGCGAGTCAGGGTAGATGCGAGCGAGCATCGCCGCGACCAACTCATCGAGCCGTCCGCCACTATTGCACGCTTGGCACGCCGGGAATTCTAAGCCGCGAGGCCGTCGGCGAAGTTCGAAGAGGGCAACTGGTGGGACATGGTCGACCGTCGTTGCGGGAACCTCCCCACCGCAATAGATGCAGTGAGGGTACTCTGCCAAAACTTGGTGTTTGAGCTTTCCTCGACGTTTCGCCTCGCCCACCGGCGTACCTCACAATTAGCGCGGCATCAGCCCCACGCTCGCCCTCTCCCATCAAGGGGGAGGGAAATAATTGGAAATGACGTCACCCCCTCCCTGCCCCTCCCCCATCAAGGGGGAGGGGAAATAGTTACGCGGCGCTCAAGGGTTCGCCGGAAAGGACCTTGCGCAGAAGGGCGAGGGTTTCGGCCAGGCCATAGACGGCGATGAAGGAGCCCATGCGCGGACCCTGGGACTGGCCCAACAGAATTTCGTAGAGGGCGCGGAACCAGGACTTGAGGTCCGGGAAGGGGTGGCGCTTGCCGACCTCGTAGACCTCGTTCTGGATGGCCTCGGCGTCGGCGCTGGCGGGGAGTGCGGCGAGCGTGCTTTCGAGATCCTCGAGCGCGGCGCGCTCCATCGCGGTGGGCGCGCGGTAGCTTTTCGTGGGCTTCACGAAGTCGTGGTAGTAGACGATGGCGTGCCCGACGAGGCGGTCGAGGATCGGCGCGGTCTTCGGCGAGGCGTCGGGCGCGTAGCGGGAGATGAAGCCCCACAGCACCGCCTTGTCCTCGGCGTTGCACACGCTCGCGAGATTGAGAAGGATCGAGAAGCTCAGGTGCGCCTCGGCCTTGGGCGGCGCGCCTTGGTGGATGTGCCAGACCGGGTTTTCGAGGCGCGCGGGCGCGTCCTCCTTCTCGTATTTCTCCAGGAACGTCAGGTAGTCGTCCACGCTCTTGGGGATGACATCGAAGTAGAGGCGCTTGGCGCGCTTCGGCGCCTGGTACATGAACAAGGAGAGGCTTTCCGGCGGCGCGTAGCGCAGCCATTCGTCCACGCTGAGGCCGTTGCCCTTGGACTTGGAGATCTTCTCGGCGTTCTCGTCGAGGAACAGCTCGTAGGTGAAGCCCTCCGGCGGCGCGGCGCCGAGAATCTTGCAGATGCGCGAGGAGAGCTTGACCGAATCGATGAGATCCTTGCCCGACATCTCGTAATCGACGCCGAGCGCCGCCCAGCGCATGGCCCAGTCGGCGCGCCACACCAGCTTGCACTTGCCGCCCGTCACCGGCTGCTCGACGAGGCGCCCCGAGGGATCGCGGAAGACGATGGTGCCGGATTGGGGCCTGATCTCCTCCGGGCGGACGTAGAGGTAGCGCGGCAGGCCGAGCTCCTTGTCCTTCACCAGCGGCAGGAACAGGCCGTAGGTGCGGCGGCGCTCCTCGCCGATGGTGCCGGCGGCGTCCTCGAGAATCTCGGCGTAGTGATGGAGGACCTTGAGCAGCGTCTCGTCGAAGACGCCGGTCTGGTAGTTCGCGGTCGCGCTCTGGAACTCGTAATCGAAGCCGAAGCGGTCGAGGAACTCGTGGAGCTTGGCGTTGTTGTGGGCGCCGTAGGATTCATGGCAGTCGCCGTAGGGGTCGTGGATGCTGGTGAGCGGCACGCCGCCGAGATCGGGGCGGCGGTCGATGCAGCGATCGAGGAACGGGCGCGAGCCTTCCGGCACGTTGTCGGGGACCTTGCGCAGCCCGTCCATGTCGTCGGAGAAGGCGAAGAGCCGCGTCGGGACGCCCGAAAGCAACGTGAAGGCGTGGCGGACCATGGAGGTGCGCACGACCTCGCCGAAGGTGCCGATGTGGGGCAGGCCCGACGGCCCGTAGCCGGTCTCGAACAGGGCGTAGCCCTTTTCGGGCGGGCCGGCCTCGAAGCGCCGCGCCAGACGGCGCGCCTCGTCGAACGGCCAGGCCTTGGCGGAAAGGGCGGGTTCGGGGGAATCGGGCATGGAAGGATGATGGGGAAATTGCACCATGTTGCGAAAATCGCAACAGTGCCGCGACCGTAGGGCGATCGCCCGCGAGCGTCAACGGATTCGGGCGGGCTCGCGCGCCCGGGTGACGCCGGCGGGCGCGCGATGATAGATTCATGGGCGTGGACAGGAGGCCCAGGAACGCGAGCCTTCGCTTGACCGGGCCGCGGCGCGGGCGGGCGCGGCGCGGTGCGGGCGCGATCCTGTTGGCCCTGGTTCTCGCCGCGGCGCCGGCAAGCGTCGCGCGCGCGCAATACGCGAGCGACTTCGACGCCGCCAAGGCGGCGATCAATTCCGGCGAGTTCGACACCGCGATCGGGCTCTACACCCAGATCCTCGATTCCCGGCGGGACGGCGAGGCCCGGGCCACGGCTTATTCCTTCCGCGGCTTCGCCCATCTGATGAAGGCCGAGACGAGCAAAGGCGAGGCGGCCCAGGCGGAGTATGCGCTCGCGATCGCGGACGCGGGCGCGGCGATCCGGCTCAGGCCCGACGACATCCGGGCGCGGTTCGTGCGCGGCAGCGCGCTCGCCTTCACGCGGCGGTTCGAGGAGGCGATCCCGGACCTCGATTCGGCGATCCGCCTCGAGCCGGGCATGCCCGAGGCCTATGTCGCGCGCGGCTTCGCCCAGGCCGGAACGGGCGACTTCGAAGCCGCGATCGCGGATTACGACGCCGCGATCAAGCGGCGGCCGTTCTACGCCATCCCGTACAAGCTGCGCGGGATCGCCCACGGCCGCCGCAGGGAGTTCGAGCGGGCGATCGCGGATTTCAACGAGGCGATCCGGCTCAACCCCCGCGACGTCGGCTCCTATCTCGACCGCGGCATCGTCTATTCCAACGCCGGCGAGACGGACAAGGCGATCGCCGATCTCGACACCGTGGTCGCCGCCGAGCCGCGCAACGCGGCCGCGCTTTCCTATCGCGGCCGGCTTCACGGCGCGCAAGGCAATTACGACGCGGCGCTGGCGGACCTCAGTGGGGCGATCGCGCTCGCGCCCGGAAACGCCGAGGCATACTACTACCGGGCGGCGGTCTACAGGCGGCGCGGCGAGTACGACGCGGCCATCGCGGATTTGAGCGAGGCGATCGGGATCAAGCCCGGGCTTTTCGAGGCCTATTTCGCGCGCGGGCGCGTTCATTTCCACGCCGGGCGGTTCGCCGAGGCGGCCTTCGACATCGCCCGCAGCCTCGCCATCAAGCCGGGCGGGGTGTGGCGGATCCTGTGGCTGCATCTGGCCCGTGCCAGGGCGGGAAAGGACGATTCGGCCGAGCTCGCCCGCAACGCCAAGGCCGCCGACCTTTCGGCCTGGCCGGGGCCGGTGATCGCGTTCTTCTTAGGAACCACGAGCGAAGCGCAGGTGACGGCGCAGGCGACCGACGGCAAGGGCGAGAAGATGCGCGGGGAGCGGGCCTGCCAGGCCTCGTTCTACCTCGGCGAAGGCGCGCTGATCCGCGGGGAGAAGCCCGAGGCCACGCGGCTTCTGGCCCAGGCAAGCGAGCGCTGCCCGCGCGGCCTCATCGAAGCCGAGGGCGCGCGGGTCGAGCTCGACCGGCTCAGGCGGTAGCGGGCGCTAGCGCGCGCAGGTGCTGAGGCCCAAGAGGCGGTAGGCGGGGCACCAGCCGGCGAACGCGGTGAGGATCGGCACGATCCCGATCAACCCCAGCCAGCGAAGGTCGCCCTCCCAGAGAAAAAAGAAGGCGAGCAAGGCGGCGCCGACCAGCAGCCGGATCATCCGGTCGGCCGTTCCGACGTTTGCGGTCATCCCGGTCTCTCCTTTCCCGATATCCCGGCGGGGCGCCGGGGGCATGCCCGACGATAGCCGGGGGCCGGGGCCGCGCCAAGGGGGCGGGCGAAGGCGGGCCGCGGCGCCTTGACGGGGATTTACGAGCATGCCCTTTATGGGCGGTTCCCCTTCCAACCCGCGAGGCTTCATGATCGATCACCACACCGCCCTCATCTACACCATGGTTCTGGCCGCCGCCGCCGACCGCGACATGACGGACGCGGAGCTGCGCACGATCGGGGAGATCGTGCGCTACCTCCCGGTGTTCGCGGATTACGACGACAAGAAGCTGACGCGGGACGCCCGGGACTGCGCGAAACTGCTCGAGGACGAGGACGGGCTGGAGCGGGCCTTCGTCATGATCCGGCAGGCCCTGCCGAAGAAGCTGTGCGAGACCGCCTATGCGGTGGCCTGCGAGGTGGCGGCCTCGAACCGCAAGATCTCGCAGGAGACGCTGCGGCTCTTGCAGATGACCCGCGAGGAGCTTGCCATCGACCCGCTCGCCGCCGCCGCCATCGAGCGCGGCACCCGGGCGCGGCACATGACGGCGTAGCGCGGGGGACTTCTTCGAGGGGGCTGCTTTTCCTGCCAGGAGTGCCGCGCATGAGAGATTTCACGATGGTCCGCCGGCTGCCGACCTCCCTTGCGGCGGGGGTCGGGCGCGTCATGGCCCGGTGGAATTACGAGGAGTGGCTGCTGGGCGAGCTCGTCACCGAGCTTTTGGGCGCAGACCGGCGCGGGAAGCTGGCGGTGCGGGGCCTGCGCGCCGAAGAGCGGGTGGCGCTGATCGAGGATTTGATGCGCGTGCGCAAGCTCGCGGCGCGCGGCGATCTCGCGGATTTGAGGGCGTCGCTGCGCTGGGCCAAGCGCGAGCGCGATCTGCTCGCCCACGGGATGTGGCTGCGCCGTCCCGGGACGCGCAAGCTGCATATCCTGGAGACCCGCAGGATGCGGCGCGGCGCCCGGCCGCGCGCGGTGCGCAAGACGGCGCGCGACCTTTCCGCGACCTACCGCGAGATCGACCGCCTGGTCGGGGTGACGAAGCGCCTCGAGCGCGAGCTTCGCCGCGCCCTCAAGGCGCGGGCGCGGGCGCACGGGAAGGAAACATAGAAAGAGCGGCAAGCCGCGAAACCGGAGATCTGAGTGACGCTTATTTTTCAAATCGCAGCCGGAATCGTGCTGGGCGTTATTCTCATCGCACTTCTACCGTTTTTAATTCAAGCAGCGGTACTCGTCTTGGCCGTAG